>OGWI01000075.1_pt1 | contig 11719 bp, 25 predicted proteins | sample 1576021 | NCBI WGS metagenome assembly OGWI01 (sample SAMN07581557, study PRJEB24739) | freshwater metagenome | place: Singapore | collected 2015-04
CTTTTATCAGCCTTATATGACCGTTTAAATCATGTAAAAGGTTCATCCGGCAGGTTTTTCCCCTTCGTCAGATATGCCTACCCATCCCCGTTTTTTAGCCTCTTCGTATGCCTGCATTCCTCGTTCGCCGATGCCTACATTCGTCTGTGTGAGCACGAACTCTTGTGGGGTGTTGTACACCTTCGCACACGCCTCACGCTCTGCTGCTGCGACAAGTTCGGCGAAGCGTTCAAGTTCTTTCAGATGAACCACGCGCCCGGTGTCGTACTCGTACGGCAATTTAGCCTCTTTCGCCATCTTGATAATGTCGTCTCGTGTCATTGCTCACCCCTTGCTCTGATTGCTTTGGCAATTGTGTGCCCAATTAGCCCGTCCTCTGTCTGTTCTGGGATTAAAATTTCAACGACCTTCGCACATGCCTCGCGCTCGGCGTGTACACCATTAACCATGCCCCTTGTCCAGTTCTCCGCAATCTGCCAATCAAGTTCTTGCAGCAGGTCTTCCATGCTGTCGGCGTGGCCCGTAGCGTAACCACGCTCCATCATCCACCGGGCCAGCTTCTCACGCTCGGCAGCGGCGACAAGGGCGGCGAAGCGTTCAAGACCCACATCATTCATTTCAACCGTTTGCCCAGACCAGTGGCCGCACTCCTTTGCCAGTTTGATAATGTCTTCTCGGTTCATTTGATAACCCTCATCAATCGGTTGAGCACTGCGTGTTCTTGCGCTACCGCAAGGTCGTGATTGGCGTTTTGCATCTTGGCTATCGTCTCTCCCCAGTCAGCCAGCGCAAGGTGCAGGACTTCATGGACTGCCAAACGGTCAACTTCAGTGACTAATCCGAAGTCACCTTCGGAATTTATCGTAAGTCTTATAACTGCGTTCTTGCTGACCGTGTTGTACTGCGTTTGTGCAGCTACCCGATCCCCAATTTGTTCGTGAGTTATCGTCAGATTCCACTCAGTCAAGCCCATTTCATGCACAAGCCATTGAACCTTGGCAGTAAAGCGTTCAAAGTCTGATGGTGTAAAGGTATGGGTTTTCATGTGCCTCACCTTTAATGACGTTGATTGCGTATGCGTAGTAATTATGGGAATCGTTTCGCTCTTGCAATCGTCTTAGGATGTCAATAATCTGCTTCTCTTTCTTAGCAGCAACAAGGGCGGCAAAGCGTTCAAGAAATCCTTGCATACCTTGTGCATGGCTTTCCGATATACCAGCCTCCTGTGCCAGTTTGATGATGTCTTGGCGGTTCATAGGTTTTGCCCCCTTGCTCGGATGGCGTCTGCAAGGTCAGCCGGATGCGTGGACTTGTCGGCGGCGTCACACACTCTTGCACATTGCTCTCTTTCATGCTCGGCAACAAGTTTGGCAAACTTTTCTGAATTAAACCAAGGGGGACCATATTTGCGTTCCTCCCAGCATTGGGCTTCAAGTTCTCGGATTTGATGATTCATTTATCTCCCCTTGCTCGTATGGCCTCGGCAATACGCTCACGTTCTTTGCGTAAGATCTCAAGCGTCTTGGTTTGCACAGGTTCGTTTGTTCCTTGCATTGCTAATTCAGCACACGCCTCACGCTCTGTTTCAATCGCCTTGTTCCATATCGCCATAGCCAGTGCTGTGTAAGCGTTGTGCGGGCCTTTAGCGCATAGCTCCATGTCTAGATGCACGACGTTCATGTCTTTGTCGATGCGTGCCCATTCGGTTGCTGGGGGAGTGAATGTGTATTCAATTGGTTCTTGGTTAGGTGTACCAATACCAACACTACCCGTGACATGATCAACACTAAAGCGGTCTGACTGTAGCGGTACAGGCTCCCACTCGATCACTTCCTTACCGTCTTTGATTACTTTGGTCATTTTGATTTCCCCTGCGAATGGATATGTGTTCACTGATTCTTCTCCTTTAGCTTGGCTTCGATTTGATCGAATAGTTTGCGGGTGTAGCCTTTAATCGGAGTGTCGCCCCACGGACCCACTATTTCTTTGATCTCCTCATCCGTCAGCCCAACCCACCCTGTCGGTGCGCGGTACAGGGCCATGCCAACAGGTAAAACAACAGCAGGATCTAATGGTTGGATGACGCAATAACCGTCATGAAATCCTGCTACATACCCGACAGGTTTGCTCATTGATTGTTCTGCCGTAACTTCGCTTTTTACTTTAAAAGGCCCGAGCAGTTCATTTAAGGGTACGCCTAGTGCTCGGCATATGCTTGCTAAAGTTTTTGTTCTTGGCATATGCACACCTTGCTCATATCTGCACAGATTTGCCGGTGTTGCCTCACAAATAAGAGCAAGCATTCGAAACGTCAATCCTCGTTCTTTTCTTATTTTCCGTAGGTTTTCTGGAAATGAAGGAAAATCTATAATTGGTCGTTCATATGTTTTTTCCATGGTCCAACCCTTGCCGTCGTTTGTTTTATTCTACGTCTCTGTGAGATTTCCAAGATTCATAAGAGCTATTGCGTACCTGAACTTCTAGTTCTCTTAAATCGTTTGCTGCGTCAGAGACGCCATGCCAGTCGCCGCGAACGATCATGACCTGCATATAATCAATGAGAACTTCAATCTGCACTTCAAGGCTTTTATAGTCTTTCATGGTTCCATATTCCTGATATCTGATCTGGGTCGTTGGTTTGAATGTAATGATTGATTGCTGTATAGGCCATCTTGAGTTCAGTAATGGCCATCAAGCAATCTTCCATGGCTTCCATGGGGCGGTGAGATTCGCAGTGCTCATAGATGTTTTTGATGAGCCTGTGCGCCGCCATCAGGTGCTTTGCGTGGTCGATCATGGCTTCACATAAGATTGGATGTCACGGGTAATCATGGTGCTCAAAGACTCTCCCCCAGGGAATGTAACCTGCCCATGGTGAGACCTCTGAACAATCTCTATGGCTTTTTCCAGGCCCATGTTGAAACCTTGATCAAAGTCCATGGGTCGGTTATTCATGGCATCAATAGACCTTCTGATGAAATCTGATGCGCTTCTTGTCACAGACATTTCCTTAAGTCTTGCAATTTGATCGGGTCTTAGATAGACCTGATAGGGGATTAATTTTCTTGTTTCCATGTTTCGTATTCCCTTCTGAGGTCTATTAATGTACGTTGAGCTTCTTGATTGGTTGCAAGCTCACTTCTTGAGTCAATGTTACAGGCTTCACAAATTGATCTGGCGGCGTCCTCTTCAGATGCACTAAAGCACCATCCCATTTGTACGCACCATCGCTGAAAGCCTGTATCTTTAGACAGTATTCCTGCGGTCTGCACAAATGAGTTGACCTTGGGTCTTACGTAAGGCTGTTCATCATCCCCAATGCGAACCATGGCCACCGCATATCGGGCACCAACAAAATCCCTGACTAGGTCTTGGCTAAGATCATCTGGATGGATGGCCAGCGTTAGCAAAAACCCGTCTTTGTTTTGGCGCAACGATACTTTGACGCATTCAAAGTTAATGGGATCCACCGAATAACCTCCTAAAGAAGCCGCCCATAGATTCCAAAATCCCCTTTCGAGGAGGGTCGATCATAATGGTTTCGGGATTCGCATCGACCGGCGCACCTTCAATCGTTATGATTCCGGCAGGCCTTAAGGTTCTTGCAACAACCCACATCGGTCTTTTGAAGTGAGCTGCAATTTGCGAGTCATTCATGCCAGCAGAAGACATGGTCATAAAAGCCTGCCCTTCAGTTAGGCTAGGAAAGCCCCTTGCCCAGCCAAGTTCTGGCGCAAAATGCGTGGCGCAGTATTTATAAGCTGTCTTTTCAGATATCTTAAGAACTTTCGCCATGTCAGCCGGATGCTCACCAGACCAGTACATTTGAACCATCTTGGCTTTATCATCTGCTGATAAAAAATAACTTCTTCGTTTGCGGCGCTTATTAGAACGGGATGCTATCGTCGCTCGTGAATTTTCTTTCATTGGTTTTTTCCCATGCTTGTTTAATGTTGGCGCTCAAGTATTCGCCGCTCTTTCCTTGCTTAGACCAAATAGCAATATTGATCTTGACATCCTCTCCGAGTTCGGATTTGCGTTTGATGTAAGCACAAAGCTCTTGAGAGAGTTCAATGTCTCCGCGAAAGTCTGGCGCGTTCTCACTTTTAAATCGGGGTGCAAACAATGCACCTGAGTCGTAATACCTTTTATCCATTTACAGCTCCTTCAATTTCATCTTTACGTTTCTTAAAAGCACCGAGTAATTCGATATATTTATCGGGATCTTCTCGCTCGATACGCTTTGCATTTTCAGCATTCTCTTTCCAAAACTGATTCAATGACTTCACAGTCTTGGTTGCAGGTAAGAATGCAAGGTAATGATCCATAAGGAATTTAATGCTTTTGTCTTGACTATCTTCCTTTGGTTCAACCGCTAAGCGTGGCTTGCTTGCTGCATTCCCATCATCATCCTCCGGTGCAATACCACAGGCTGCCATCAAGGAATAACGCCTTCCATAGGTGAGTGCTGAACCATAACCCTGAGGATCATGTTTTGCGGCAGGGACATGAAGCTTGCCTGCTGATAACATTTCCCCACTATCATGGACAAACACAGTCTCTACGATGACGCCATCCTGGCACTCATGGGTCATCTGAAGTAATGCAATCCCATTGTCGTTCAATGAATCAATCACCGCCTCGACACAAGCACTTAGATCAGCGTACTTCGATCTGAAGTGTGGATTGTTGCTTGTTTTGATTGCTGGGCTAAAACCCTTTTGGGCCTTAACCAAGGCTGCTGCTATCTTCTGCATTTGTATCTCCAAGTTGTCTACCAAAATCACAGTACTGCTTTACATCACAAAAACTGATACAACGTGTATTGACTCCGGGTCTGTGGACAATCTCAAACCCTGGCTTCATGGCCTGATCTGCGTCCTCTTTCAGAACAAAAACTTTCGTAGCTCTTTTAGCTCCGACTTTCTGAAGCGCCCAGGTTTCGGGTTTCGCCCATCGTTCATCGGGCGTGCACAAGGGAGGGTCGTCCATGACCGTGGCGGCATGAAGAGCGATCCTTTGCTTGATGAATTTGTCTTGATCTTCAAAAGTCCACAGAGGCACATCGATCTGAACGATAGGTGTCTCGGGATAATCTGGTTTGCCTACGTTTCTTTTTGCCCAGTCCCTCACGATGGCGTTGATCTTGAGCCCCGAGACTTTGTGTCCATGGGACCTAACAAGATAGGCATAAAGGTTGAGTTGGTATTCCCACTCAATCTTGCCGGCCATGACTGCGTAGGAAGACGTTACTTTCCAATCCTCAATGACTCTTCCTTCGGGCGTAACGACCTGCCTGTCAATCGCTCCAGAGATCTTCCATCCATTGATCTCCTTGAAGTACCGTTGTTCTTTGATGACATCGTCTTCAGAAAACTTTTCAAGGATGTAATGAACGGCGGTTCCAAAGAGTGAGAAGACGGTGTCAGAAACATCCTGCTCCATCTCATCGAAATGTTTGTGCTTCAGCGCAACGACTCTTGGGCTATCAATGAGTTCGGTCACAGATAGTTTGGCGTCGCCCTTGCTGTAATTTTTACCCCGTGCAAATCGCAAAAGGACTTCAGGGAGGTTGTGTTTGTTTGTGATAATCATGGTTTCAGTTCCTCAAACTCCTCAATGCTCGTATATAAAATTTCACGGATCTCTGGGTCATTCGTCGCAAGGAAACGCCGAGCCCAGTAAACAACTTCTTCCGCCGCCTGAATAGCTTCAAATAAATTTTGTTCATCAGTCATAAACTCTCACCCATAGTTTTTCAATGATTCTCCCTCCGCCGAGTTCTTTAAGTTCTTCAGGCGAGGACTCTGTGCCGCCAGGATTCATAAAGACGCCGCGCTTCTTGTAGTGAGGAACCCTGATGATCTGATTCAAAATCCAGCATTCTTGGAACAGTTTAGGTTCCATGGGTTCAACAATAACCTTGGGCGTTTTTTCATAGACCTTATTGATTTCTTTGATCTTGGACTTTCTCACTTGAGCCGCCTCTTTAACATCTCATCGGCAACTAAAAAGGCGATGTCAGCAAAAGCAACTTCAGGCTTTTGATTGGGGATCTGGCCCCACTTGCCTGCAAAGATTCCTGCAATAACTGCCGCCGCAAAAAAATCGCGCAACGTAATTTCGGGTTCGGTTTTTTTCACTTGCGCTCTCCAATGTTGAAGTAGTACTGAATGGTCTTAACAATGTGAATGAAATCGCTCAAGTTATCTGCATTCTTCAGGTGCTCAACGTCTATGTCGTCCCATAGCTCCTCGGCTTGATCAAGAGTCAGGGGCATCAGATCCTCCCTGAGCATCTCCAACCTCGTCACAATGTCATTCAGTTGATTGATCTGTTGGGTCAGAATCTGGTGGGCTATCATTTGAATTTCCAAAAGAGTTGTTGAACCCATAGTTGATCGTCGGGAATGGTGATGTGCCATTTGTCCGGCGGAGCTCGGTAATTACATCCAATTCGCGGCCGATCTGGTCGGAGCTCAACCAGAGACGTTTTATGGGTAACGGGTTGCTTTTGTCTTCTGGTACTTTCAAGCATGGGTTTTTCATCCATAAAGTGTGGTTAAAACGGTAGGCTCGTTTTTGCTGGTCTGTAATCCTTAGGTACTCGTTTTTGCTGCGTATCGCATTGCTATACATAAATTCCTCAAGCCTCTTGCGAAGCCAGCTAGCCTCGAAGGGAAGCCAGTTACAATAGATATCAAGACCATCTCCATAAAGAAACACAAAAGCACTGTGTGCATCTCGCTGCATTCGGTAGTCCTCTGGATTCTTGGTCTTGGCTCTGCCTTTTCTGATGGGTCGCAGACACGAATCCGTAATTGCATAGTTCACAACAGCCATCAAGATTCTTTGTTCGGGTATCATTGATTCCTCCATTTCAAGAATGGTACATTATGTTCACATCGTATGGCCACATCTTATTGAGGTATCCGACAGATGGCAATTAATAGCCGACAGAAGGGCAGGAGAGGGGAATTAGAGGTCGCAAAATTGTTATCGACCGCCCTGGACATTGAAGTGAAGTTGAACTATGAGCAGTCTGCGACCGGCGGATATGACATGAAAATTTGGGGTTGGGCGATTGAGGTGAAGCGAGCGGAGAATCCCGAGTGGTCAGCGTGGCAAAGACAGGCTCTTCAGTCAGCATGGAGGGAGGGGATGATGCCGATCCTATTTCATCGACGAAACCATGCCCGAAACTGGGATTGCTACTTGCCGATCAGTGTGTTTCTTGTGGTGTGGGGTGGTGAGGGTCCATTCACTGAGGACGATTGGATGCGGGTCAGTCTTGATGTTGCCGTGGCAACCATGAAGAAATCACTGTCGCAAAAAAATCCCGGCGACTTGCCGGGATAAGCTCTTAACGAGCGAGGAGACACACGCACGTACTTTAGCATAAACTTGTGTTATGATGTGTTCGTTGTCGTAGCAGACAATGCGACCGAAGGCCGTTTACTCATGCCCTCGACCCTCGTTGAAAGACCTGGGTTCTGCTACCGAGGGCAGCAGTAAGCGGCTTTTTTCACGACAACCGTACTCCACACGTAGTAAGAGCCTAACCCGGCTGCGTGGAAGAAAAGGGTAATTGGTATGCCACGAAGTTTGTGAGCCGGTGCAAATCCGCCAATCCAGTGGGCTCGCCGAAGGTCCAAGCCCGGGGGTGTAGGAGCTAACCCGTCCTGCACATGGACCTCCCGTCATGGGGGTGGAGTATCCGCCCAAGGCGCCTCTCTCTGCCCCCGCTTGGGGTAGGGGGAGCCTTTGGGTGGAGGAATACAAAAAGAAGGAAAAAGCCGTTCATCGGCCGACAGACGGTCATTGCAAAATTCCCATGGCGAACTCAAAATAAAGCTTTACGGAGCGCACATGGACGAAATCATCGAAAGCCTCATGGCACAGAACCTCTGGCCATTTAAGTATCACTACACCGAGGACAAAATAATCACCGCACCGCCAATAGAGGAGCCCATCGAAGAGGCGCCTTTCTGATGCTGTGTCCGTATTGTTCCGATCCAACCGGTGTAAGCCACAAGACCAAGGTCGTCGAGACCCGATCATTCTGGGAGCCAACTTCACGATACTTCTACATTGAACGGCGCCGTGAGTGCCCTATCTGCCGCAACCGATTCACCACTACTGAGAAATCTCCCAATGTACGAAAGACACCCACTATCAGCAGCATTTCCTGACATGGATCCTGAGGAATACAAGAATTTGTTGACCAGCATCAGGGCCAATGGCCAGCGCGAACCGATCACGTTGTTTGAAGGAAAAATCTTGGACGGATGGCACAGATATCGCGCCTGTCAAGAACTTGACATCGGCCTCTTGACGACTGAGTTTGATGGAAAAGATCCTGTGGATTTTGTCATCGACCTCAACCTGCAAAGAAGGCATCTGTCACCTAGTCAAAAAGCTCTAGCAATTGTCTCTTGCGAAACCTGGGCGAAAGTTGGTAATCCAAATTTTTCTATTGCGCCACGTGGCACAATTGGTAAAGACATGGCCAAAAAGGCTGGGGTTTCAACACGAACAATCAGCCGCGCTAAGCGATTGAAAACCGAGGCTGACCCCGAGACCTTAGAAGCTGTTAAACAAGGCGCTATAAGCCTCTCAGAGGCTCTTAAAGCCATTGACAATGCCGACCCATCAAGCGCCCCGCCAAAGCCCGTAGAGCCGCGTTTACCGGCAGCAGTGAGCCAGGACACCTATCAGTCCCTGAAAGCTGAATACGAATCCCTGAAGGCTCTATATCAGGAACTCTTTGACAATGCAGAAGAGATGGCCAAGGAACTCCAGATCCTTGAGTCAATTAAAGACAACGAGCATGTTGAACGCATGAAGCAGATGCAAGATGAGATCGATTCCTTAACCATTTCACGGGACAAATGGCAAAACGAATGCGCCGAACTCAAAAAGCAAGTGAAGTATTGGAAGAGCCATGCTGATCGAAAGCCTACGTGACTACCAGATCAAGGCTCTTGAGGAACTCAGAGCCGGAGCAAAGGAAGGTCACCGAAGTCAGATCCTCGTAGCCCCTACTGGGGCGGGGAAGACCGTCTCTGCGTCGTATCTCCTGAACGAAGCCCGTGAAAAACGGAATGTTGCTTGGTTCATCTGCGACCGGGTGTCTCTTGTAGACCAAACCTCTACGACGTTGGATCGATACGGTGTCCCACATGGTGTGATACAGGCAGATCACTGGAGATGGAGACCCTATGAATTCGTTCAGGTTATCTCCGCACAAACCTTGTCAAGAAGAGAGATTGACAATCCTCCAAAACTTATTGTTGTTGATGAATGTCACACGATTTTTAAATCTGTAACGGATGCAATTAATCGATTCTCTGACGCCCACGTTGTTGGATTAACTGCTACGCCATTTACAAAAGGATTAGGAAAGATATTTACGAACGTCGTAAATAGTACGACAACAGATAATCTGATTAAAGAAGGTTGGTTAGTGCCAGTCAAAATGTTTGCAGCCAAATCGCAAATGGACATGAGCCAAGCAGAAATAAAATTCGACGGCGAATGGTCTGAAAAAGATATGGAAAAACAAGGGGTTGCTATTGTCGGTGATGTCGTCGATGAATGGACAAAGAAAACCCTTGCACACTTTGATAAGCCCGTTAAAACCATTGTATTCAGTGCTACTGTGGCGCACGGTGAAGAACTTTGCAGGGAATTCGCAACGCGCGGTCATAACTTCCAACAAATAAGTTATAAGGACGGTAATAATGAACGTCGAAGAGAGATAATCGAAGAGTTTAGAAAACCTGACAGCGAGATAATCGGATTAATATCATGTGAAGCATTAGCCAAAGGCTTTGATGTTACAGATATTAAAATCGGAGTATGTGCAAGGCCATATAGAAAATCATTATCTGGGCATATCCAGCAAATGGGTCGCGTCATGAGACCGCATCCCGGAAAAGAATATGCATTATGGTTAGACCATGCCGGTAATCTTTCAAGATTTTGGGAAGATCAAGTTGATGTATTTGAAAATGGTGTATCAGAACTCAATGATGGTAAGCATGATTCAAAAGTAAGAAAAGAAAAAACAGAGGCAGAGAAGGCGGAGTTTTGTTGTAAGTCCTGCGGGTTTATGTTCCGAGGGAAAGTATGTCCGGCTTGCGGGACAGAAAGAAAATCAAAAAGCGATGTGATTAATATCTCCGGAACCATGGAGGAATTCGGAGCCAGGAAACATTGGATGGATGACAGGCGTTTGGTATGGCATGAGATTGTGCAAATAGGAAAAGACAGAAAGCGAGGTGACTTATTAGCAGCAGAACGATTTGCAAAAGCGCAATTTAAAAATCTTTACGGTGACTGGCCGCGATGGAATTTTGCTGACGCGCCAGCAGTTATACCGAGACCCGTGGTCGTTAATAAAGTCAAGCAACAAGTAATCTCTTACGCAAAAAGCAAATTTGGGAGGAGAGTTCTGTGAGTTTTGTCGCACACGCACAGGCCCATGGCCTCATGGTTAATTATGTAATTCCAGATGGCAGATGGCACCGGGTTCCAACAGTAGATAAACCAAGAAAAAGAAACGGGGCATACGTCTATGACGGACAGAGCGGAGTGGTGAAGAACTGGGCAACCATGGATGGGTTTGCAAGATATGGAAAGGGGATTATCAAACAGATCGTACAGTTTGACGACGGTAGAGAAAGAAACGCGCGCGCCGCAAAACAAGCGATGGAATTAATCAAAAGCGCGACGGTCAGAACACATCCTTACTTGATTTCAAAAGGATTTCCGCGAGCCACGGGGCTGGTTGTTGGTGAAGAGCTCATCATTCCGATTCGTGACTATAAAACCCAGAAGATTACAGGTGCTCAAAGAATCAAGGAGAGTGGTGAAAAGCTATTCATTCCAGGCAGCCGCGCCAAAGGTTCGGTCTTTGTTCTAGGGAGGGGGTCTGAGTCTTGGTTAGTGGAGGGATACGCCACGGGCCTTAGTGTTGCGGATGCCCTGAGATATAAACCGGCGCAAGTTGTTGTGTGTTTCAGTGCGTCAAATTTGGGTTACGTAGCGGAGAGAATTGGAGGGAAAAGGTTTATCGTCGCGGACAATGACGCGTCGGGAACAGGCGAAAGAGTCGCAATAGCTAGCGGACTGCCTTGGGTCATGCCTGATACGGTCGGGCACGATGCAAATGATGTACATCAAGAGCAGGGAATTGTTGCGGTGCAGTCAATGCTTTCTAACCTGAATCTCGTTAAACGATTCGGATAGCATGTCGGATGCAACGGGTTCCGGTATGCCCCATAGTCGGCAGTGAAGAGCTAATGCTTGGGCCAGTGCGGCGGCGGCAACAGCCGGATGGTGGAATTGATGGGGTAAAGCCGACATGATGTCGGCAATTCCCTTTTGCATATCAATAAATTCTGATTTTCTCATGCGTCAATCATAACTTAATCCGAAGAAAATCAGATAATTCGGGCCGTAAACCATGCCAGCGGGGCCTTCGGGTGTGATTCGTTGGGCCTGTGCTGTGAGCATGGCGGCGTGCTGCAGCGGGTGTCGCCTTGATGGGGGATTGTGAACCTCGAAGGTTGTTTTTTTGCGTATCGACAAAAATTGTCGGCGCAGCTTTTCAAATTCAACGAAAGGATTTCCGACGGGCGCGATCATAAAAAAGGGTTTCACCATTTTGATGCCCTCGAACCGTGAACAACAATCGCAACGCTAGCGGCTGAAGG
>OGWI01000076.1_pt1 | contig 11635 bp, 23 predicted proteins | sample 1576021 | NCBI WGS metagenome assembly OGWI01 (sample SAMN07581557, study PRJEB24739) | freshwater metagenome | place: Singapore | collected 2015-04
GTTTCCCAGTCACGATACTTTTGGCAGGTATCTCAAAACATAGAGAATTTAAGCTATAAAATAAGTAATGCGTGCGATACCTTAGAAATTTTGGCAGTTGAAACTTCAGAAGACCCAGCTAGTGGGGCGCTTTGGTTTGTTAGAGATGCTTTAGAACGAATATCAGACGATATATACGAAGAAGCCGATAAAATTTTAAGTCAAAGGCAAGTGTTAGTAGACAGCAAACAGCCAGCTAAAAGAAAGAAAACCAAATGACAGACAAAATACTGCCCTTCACGGGAAATACAGTTTTAGATAGCAACGCCGACGATATATTAGAAGCCAACAAAGGTATGTATGAAGGTTTTGTGTTAATAGGCTACGGTAAAGACGGTGAAGAACGTCTTATTTCTACGACCAGCGACTCTGCTTTAATGGTGTGGTGGCTTGAGAGAGCAAAGAAAACTATTTTAGAAAGTGTTGATCCGTATGATGAGGATTGGGAATGAGTTACGTCATTAAAGATGAGGACGGAGAAACCATGCGAGTTGTTGGCAGGCAGGAAGAAGCACAGCAAATTGTGCAACAACGAGAAGGTTGGACGTTCAAATGTGTACGCAAGGAAAAGAAACCGATTGATTTGTCAATGTTAGGGGAGGCACCATTTTGAATCTAGCAGACTACTATAAGAAATTAGCAGAAGCACCCTACAATCCTGGGTATGAGGATGCTGTAGTTAATCCTACGCCAACATACAGAGGCATGGATCCAGCCAAGATGATATGGAAAACAAAGCCATTAAGTGATGAGGAAATAGATTCAATTATTTATTCAGTTGATTGGGCTTATGACCCAGTTTTACTTGCTAGAGCAATAGAAGAAAGGCATGGGATTAAATAACCTTATCGGGAAATACTGCTAAGGATGTAAGCAATACCAGTAAAAATTTACAGAACGGGAAAGAATGAAAACAGAGAGTAACTTTTTAAAACACATACCATGCACTAACTGTGGGTCTTCTGATGCCAACAGTTTATACGATGATGGGCATGAGTATTGTCACAAGTGTACAACCTATAAGAAAGGCTCAGAAGCGATGGTTCAGGCAGTCCTAAGGGAGGGTATTACCGCACCCTCAAACGCTGCTCCTAAGCAGTTTAAATCAGTCCTAGAGGCATTGGCTAATGTAGAATCTACCCCAGTGGTGGAGCGTGGTATCACAACCCAGACTATGCACTTCTTTGGTGCAGGTTCTGATGGCTCAAGCTACTACTTTCCATATTGTGATATTACTGGTAAGGTTGTGGCTGCTAAGACTCGCTCAATGGTAGAGAAACAGTTCAGCGTTGTGGGCGACTGGAAGAGTGCAGTACTATTCGGACAGAACAAATTCCCTCCAGGTGGTAAGGCTATCACGATTACCGAGGGTGAGTTCGATGCACTGGCATGTTATCAGTTGACAGGCTCTCGCTATCCAGTGGTATCCATTCGTAACGGTGCAACCTCCGCATTGAAGGATTGCCGAGTAAGCTTCGAGTACTTGGATTCCTTTGATAAGATTGTGATCTGCTTTGATAACGATGAACCTGGACAGCAAGCAGCTAACCAAGTGGCTGAGTTGTTTGGCAGCAAAGCCCATGTGTTTCGATTCAAACAGGCTGAGCTCAAGGATGCTAACGATTACTTAATTCGTGGCATGACGAAGGAGTTTGTTGAGCAGTGGTGGGATGCTGAGAAGTATGTACCTGATGGTATCGTGGCAGGGTCTACATTGTGGGAGCTAGTCAACCAACCAGTGGAGAAGGCTGAGGTGCAGTATCCCTACGATGGAATGAACTATCTTACCTACGGTATTCGCTTAGGAGAATTGGTAACAGTGACTGCTGGATCAGGACTCGGCAAGTCTCAGTTCATGCGTGAGATTGTGTGGCAGATTCTCAACAAAACTGAGGATAACATTGGTCTCATGTTCTTGGAGGAGTCGGTCAAGAAAACTGCTAAGAGTTTGATGTCACTTGCTGCGAATAAACCACTGCACTTACCTGATTGTGATGTTGAAGAGGAGGAACTTAAACATGCCTTTGATGCTACCCTTGGAACTGATCGTGTATTTTTGTTTGATCATTTTGGGTCTACCGCCATTGACAATATTATCAACCGAGTACGCTTTATGGCAAAAGGTCTTAATTGTCGGTATGTATTCCTTGATCACGTATCGATTGTGGTCAGTGCTCAGGAGAACGGAGACGAAAGGAAAGCACTAGACGAGATTATGACTAAGCTTCGTACCATTGTGCAGGAGACTGGCATTGCGTTGTTTGTGGTGTCTCATCTCAAGCGTCCCGAATCTAAGGGTCATGAAGAGGGAGCTGCTACATCACTGGCACAGTTACGTGGATCAGGATCGATTGCCCAGCTATCTGATATGGTCATTGGTCTTGAGCGTAATGGGCAGCATGAGGATGAGCAGGAACGCAACACGACTTATGTGCGTATCTTGAAGAATCGTTTTAGTGGGTTAACTGGATTAGCTTGTCGTCTACTGTATCGTCGTGATACTGGTAGGATGTCAGAGCTACCACCTGAGGAGAAGACTTTATGAAAAAGATTTTACTTGCAGTAACTGCTATGTTAGTGTATAATAGTAGCATTGCTTGTACGACTACGACTGTAGTAACTCCTGATGGTAGGGTTACAAGTTGTACAGTGTGTGCTACGGTGGTGGTATGTCAGTAATCAAATGGACAGGGACTGCACTATGTTTAATTGGAATAGCGTTAACTAGCTTCAATGTATATCCCCTTAATATATTATTTGGATTGGTTGGATCAGGCTTGTGGACTTATGCTGGTGTACTGCAGCGTGATATACCTTTGATCCTGGTTGAAGCAGTAGCAGTTGTCCTGTATTTTGCAGGAGTAATCTCCTACATTACACATGAATTATATAAATGGTTATAAAGGAATGATATGAGTTTATTACAAATGCCTAAGGTTATCGAATCAGTTAACGAATTAGGACAACGAGTTGCTAAGTTAGAACTAACGATGGAGGAGTTGCAAGACGCTTTTGTACTCGCTACCCAGCAGAATGTAGTCAATGCTGCTGAAGCAGTGGTGAAGAAAGCTAAAGCAAAATGAGATACTATTCGATTGTAGTTATTACGCTGCTGCTAGGAATGACAGTGGGATGGGTGGCTAATCAGTATCGACACATCCAAGATCATCTTGAATGCAACGACTACAACACCAAGCACTCCAAGTGGACAGGCTATGCATCTAAAGATATCAATGGAGATGTTCGCTGCTTCTGGCTTGAGCAGGAGTTTCCTAATCGTATCAGACAAGGAGTACCAGTGTAGTGTGGCAATGTCCTCCATTAAATTTATTTAATTGGAATAACTTTTGGAAATGGAAATCAATGAGAAAGATTATTCTCGATATAGAAACAAACAGCACACACGATAAGATTTGGATGTGTGTTACAAGAGAAGTCGAAGGAGAAGTAACAGTATGGAAGGAAGCAAACGGATTACAAAAGTATTTGGACAGTTGCGATTTGATTATCATGCACAACGGAATATGCTTCGATGCCCCAGTACTGAAGAGGAGCTGGAACATTACGATGAAGCAGAGCCAGATGTACGACACGCTCGTATCAAGCAGACTGCTAAGTCCAAGCCTAGAGGGAGGACATAGTCTCGAAGCATGGGGTCAACGCTTAGGTTTTCCTAAGGGAGACTTCAAAGATTGGGACGCTGGATACTCTCCTGAGATGGAAGCTTATTGTATCCAAGATACTTTGGTAACAGAGAAGTTATACAAACATTTAACTGCTGAACTTACGGCAAAGAAATTTGAAGAGAGGAGTATTAAACTTGAGCACGATGTACAAACGATCATTGCAAAACAAGAAGAGAACGGTTTCAAGCTCAATCAGAAAGAAGCTATCACTTTATTATCAACGCTTCAAGCTAAGCTTGTTCTTCTTGAAGCTGAGCTACAAAGCATTTTTCCAACCAAAGTTACCCCACGAGTATCCGAAAAGACAGGTAAAGAACTCAAGCCACTCATCGAGCCCTTTAACCCAGGAAGTAGAAAACAAATTGGAGAAAGACTTCAAGAAAAGGGTTGGAAGCCAGAGAAGTTCACAGAAACAGGGCAGCCAATCGTCGACGAAGGGACGCTCGAAGGCTTAGATTTTCCTGAAGCTAAAGCTATCGCTGAGTACTTGTTACTTCAGAAAAGAATAGCACAGATTGATTCGTGGTTGAAGACAGTAGGTAAAGATGGACGAGTACATGGCAGGGTGATAACGAATGGTGCAGTCACTGGACGAATGACACACCACAGTCCTAACATGGCACAAGTACCTAGTTGTGGTAGCCCCTACGGAGAAGAGTGTAGGGATCTTTGGATTGTAGAGAAAGGATATAAGTTAGTTGGTATCGATGCCTCTGGATTAGAGCTTCGGATGCTGGCTCACTACATGAAAGACGATGCGTATATTTATGAGGTCACACAAGGTGATATCCACACAGCAAACCAGAAAGCTGCTGGACTCGAAACACGTGCTCAAGCAAAGACGTTTATCTATGCATTCCTCTATGGTGCAGGGGCTGCCAAGATCGGGAAAGTTGTGGGTGCTGGAGCACAAGAAGGACAAAAGCTTATTGATTCTTTTCTGGAAAACACCCCGAAACTTCGAGTCCTTAGGGAGTCGGTGGCTAAGATCTGCAAGTCGTCGGGATCACTACCAGGTCTTGATGGACGTAGACTACACGTTAGGACTGACCACGCAGCACTCAACACACTTCTCCAAGGTGCGGGTGCGATTGTCATGAAGCAAGCGTTAGTCTTGTTAGATACAAGGCTGCAGCAATTAGGAGTAGATTACAAGTTCGTAGCGAATGTGCATGACGAATGGCAGATTGAAGTAGCGGAAGACTACGCAGATATGGTAGGTAAATTAGGAGTACGAGCTATCGAGGATGCAGGTCGTGTTTTGAATATGCGATGCCCTCTGACTGGTGAGTACAAGGTAGGTAACTCATGGAAGGAAACACACTGATGGATGAAATTAGACAAGCAGTCTTAGTCTTATTACGACAAGGCAAATCAATACAACAGATTCACTTAGATCTTACTGGAATTATTAAAGAGCTTCAATCGTCTGGTGTCTATATGCAAGCGATTAAAGAAGCGGATTTTGCACCATGATCGAGATGCAGGAGTTACCTGAGGGAGTAAATGATTTAGTCGTCCTTGCTGAGAAGGATGGTTATTTGATGGTGTTCACTAGATTACCTGAACGAGAGACGCTCGAAATACTTGAACGTACAATCGCTATCTTGGAAACAGATGGTCTAGATGAAAAGATGTTGACAAAGCACTAAGCGTAGTGTATAATATATGTAGTTGTTTACTAAGGAGAAATAAATGGAACAAGCAAAACCAGTACCAATCAAAGCCGATCTCTTCTGGGCTTCACTCAATGAGAAGAACAAGTACTCTGAGAAGTACCAAGTAGATCTTTGCAACCTCTCGAAGGATGCTATCAAGACTTTGATGGACATGGGTATCAATGTTAAGAACGATGCCAACAAACCAGATCAAGGCTTCTTCGTTACTGCTAAGAGTAAGTTATATCCTATCCTTGCAGTGGATGAGAAGGGCAGTCCAATCAATGTTAAAGTTGCTAATGGCTCTAAAGGTGTAGCATTGATCAAGCCATACAATTATAATGTTGGTGGTAAGAAAGGTGTTGGAGTTGGTATCAGCAAGATCATCATTAAAGAACTGATCGAGTACAAACCACAAGGTGTTAACTTAGCTGATATCGAGGAAGAAGCTCTCTAATGCATCTTGCCCTGATTGATGGGGACATCCTAGTATATCGCATTGGCTTTGCTTCTGAGGGTGAACCAGAGTCAATAGCGATTGCTAGGTGTGGTGAGTTTCTAGAGAACTTAATCCTATTTAATGGCTTCGAAGATTACAAAGGATATTTAACTGGTGGTGGTAACTTCAGGCACGAGATAGCTAAGACTGCTCCGTACAAAGGCAATCGTAAAGCTGCAAAGCCTGAGCACTACGATCTACTCAGAGAGTACATGCAAACTGCATGGGGCTTTGAGATGATTGAAGGACAAGAAGCAGACGACGCTATTGGTATTGCAGCGTATGCTCTTGAGCCAGGTGAGTATTGTATCTGTACCATTGATAAAGACTTAGACATGATTCGTGGCGACCACTTTAACTTTACTAAAGATCATCGCTACTTCGTGACTGAGGAAGAAGGGATTAGGAATTTTTATAAACAAATTTTAACTGGTGATAGGGTAGACAATGTTGTTGGGATTAAAGGCATTGGAGCAGTTAAAGCAGAGAGAATACTTAAAGAATGCAAAGACGAAAACGAAATGTATCTTGCTATCCTGGAAGCTTACAAAGGGGACGAAGCAAGGGTGCTGGAGAACGGACAACTTCTGTGGATAAGAAGGCTACCAAACGAGATTTGGAAACCTCCAGAGTTGTCCACGTCCAGTGGGTCGACGCAGTTGCAGACTCAGGGTGGGAAGACGAAGTCAAAGCAGAAATAGACTTATGTCATACCATAGGCTTCTTAATCAGCGAAACAAAAGATGCTATTTGTATTGCGTCCACAGTGTCTAAGGATAATAGTAACGCTAGGATACACATACCAAAAGCATGGATTAAGAAACGAAAGGTAATTAAAGTTGAAACCACAGTCAGCAAAAGCAAAAGGAAGAAAGTTACAGCAGTGGGTGAGAGACCAGATACTCCAACGATTCCCTACGCTGAGCACTGATGATGTCAGAAGCACAAGCATGGGAGCGAGTGGAGAAGATGTACAGCTTAGCTCGGCTGCTCGTAGTCTTTTTCCTTTTCAGATTGAGTGCAAGAATCGTAAAGCTATTGCTGTCTTCAAGGATTATGAACAAGCTCAGACGCATGGATTAGTCGAGCCCCTCGTAGTCTTGAAGCAGAATAATAGTAAGCCTCTTGTCTTAGTAGATGCTGAATACTTTTTTGATTTAGTGAAGCGTGGTAGTTAGTTACAAGAAGTTCTTATTGTATCGACTGCTTCGCATACTTAGGAGAATATATGACACTGAACATAGTAGATTGGAAAGTGATCGGAGACAACACTAACTTTACTGTCTTAGGAAAAGACGATAAAGGTTGGGTATATTATTGGAAGGACGCTAGATGGAACATCCTGTAGATCGTATCAATCGATACACGTTTGAGTTCATTGAAGGTGGCGAAGTAGATGCAAGGTATGGCTTCCCATTTAATAAAGAACTTAGACATGAGTTTGAGATCCCTGCTTCTCAGTCTTGGGATTATGTAATGAGGGAGTTTATCTCCTTCTTGTCTAACATTTATGGATATGAAATTAAAATAGAAGGATACAATGACGACCCACTTGATAATACCAGACTGTCAGATCAAACCTGGTCATGATTACAGTTACTTAAGATCGATTGGAAACTATATTGTTAAGAAGCGTCCTGATGTTATTATTAATATTGGCGACTTTGCGGACATGCCTTCACTATCAAGCTATGATAAAGGAAAGAAGTCCTTCGAGGGTCGACGATATAAACACGATGTAGCTGCAGTACACGAAGCAATGGATATTTTATTGAAACCCCTACGTGACTTACAAGCAAGACAGCGGAGGAATAAAGATAAAGTATACAAACCACGGATGGTGTTAACGATTGGTAATCACGAGCATCGTATTAATCGTGCAGTTGAAAACGATTCAATGCTTGATGGAACAATCTCTATTGAGGATTTGAATTATGCTAAAGCTGGTTGGGAAGTTATTCCGTTTGAGCAGCCTATTATTATTGATGGTGTTCTATATTCCCATTATGTCACTGCAGGGGCTCTTAATAGACCTGTTGGCTCGGCAGCAGCGATTATCTCCAAGAAACACCAGTCGTGTGTGGTGGGGCATCAACAAGGCAGACAAGTTGCTTACGCTACTAGAGCAGATGGGAAGACGCTTACAGCGATAATTGCAGGGAGTTGTTATGAACACGATGAAGATTACTTGGGAGCACAAGGTAATAACTATTGGCGAGGTATTGTGGTCTTACACGAAGTTCGTGATGGTTGCTTCGATGAGATGTTTGTTTCCTTAGACTTTTTAAAGAAGAGGTATTTATGATTTATGCAACACCAACAACCGTAGTGCCTGTGCCTGAGGAAAAAGAACTGACGCTTGAAGAATACTTTCGTAGGCTGCAAGTAGAAGAACCAGAGCTAGACTCCTACATTCCTGAGTTAGATAAACCTAGGAACAAGCAAGTAGGCGGTAAGCATTATCATCAAGGTAAAGGTATCCAGCCTTGGGATATTATCGAATCTTGGGAGCTTGACTTCTGGGAAGGAAATGTGGTAAAATATATACTGCGTTGGAAACATAAAGACGGAGTACAAGACTTAGAGAAAGCGAGACATTACCTTGACTACCTCATTAGTAAAAATTCTTAACGATGCACACAAACTATTTAAGGAGCAGAAGCCAATGAAGACAGTAAAATTTAATAAGTTTTTCCCAGACGATAATGCATTCATCACAGTAGACGGACGCATGGATGACATCGATGACTGGCAAGTTAACATGACAGTACAAGCAGATACCAAGAATGTAGTTAGCTTCTGGTGTAGTGACTGGAATCATAAAGAATCAGTTGCTCAGCTCAAAGCATTCCAAGATGCAGCACAAAAGACTATCGACTTTATCGAAGCATGTTTGACTCAACCAGCTAAGGCTGCTAAGGTTAACGCTGCTAAGCGAACTGCTAAGAAAAAGTAAAATGAATCGTACTCTTACACTGCCAGAGTTAAAAGAACGGTTGAAGAGTTTGGACGAGGTATTACTTCTGGAGCTACTCGACATAGCTTCAGAAGATTTAGTAGAAACTTTTAGCGACAATATCGAAAACAATTATAACAGACTTCTAAAAGAAGTAGATTGGGAAGAAACTGAATGACAGAATTTAACACACCGTTTAGTACCGTAGGATATATTACATACAAAAGGACATATGCTCGTCGATTGAACGAAGCAGATCCTGGTAGTCCTACAGAAGAGTTTGAAGACACAGTTAATCGTGTCGTAGCAGCATCTAACGATCAGTTAGGTGTAGGCTTTACAGACGCTGAGAAGAAACGATTGAAGAAGTACCTAATGGAATTGAAAGGCACAGTCGCTGGTCGATTCCTCTGGCAGATGGGTACAGATACAGTTGGTCGTTTAGGCTTAGCAAGTCTACAGAACTGTGCATTTACTGTAATAGATCAACCAGTACGTCCATTCACATGGGCAATGGATCTATTAATGTTAGGCTCAGGTGTAGGCTACAACATCCAACGAGAGCACGTGTCTAAGCTTCCTCCAGTTAATGAGAAGTTTAAGACTCCTACGAGATCGGATACAAACGACGCAGACTTCATCGTACCTGACTCTCGTGAAGGATGGGTTAAGTTACTAGGTAAGACATTGAAGGCAGCCTTCTTAGCTAATACTGCTACAACATTTACCTATTCTACAAAGCTTGTTCGTGGTAAGGGTTCTCCTATCAAGGGCTTTGGTGGTACTGCTTCAGGTGCTGAGGATTTATGTTGGGGTATTGAGAAGATCGGTGAGATCTTGGAGAAGCGAGCTGGAAGACAGTTGCGTTCAATCGACTGCTTAGATATTATGAACATCATCGGTGCTATTGTAGTCGCTGGTAATGTCCGTAGGTCTGCTCAGATTGCTATTGGTGATCCTGACGACGTTGAATACTTGCTGGCTAAACGGTGGGACATGGGTAACATTCCTTCGTGGAGAGCTATGTCTAATAACAGCGTAGTATGTAACGACTTCAAAGATCTCCACGAGTATTTCTGGGATGGGTATGAAGGCAAGGGCGAGCCTTATGGTTTAATTAACCTAAAGCTCAGCAGAAAGATTGGACGACTGGGAGAGACTCAGTATCCTGATCCTAAGGTGATGGGTTACAATCCATGTGCTGAGCAGTCCCTAGCTCCTTATGAGACTTGTTGTTTGGCTGAGATATATCTGCCTAATGTGTCGAGCAAATCAGAATTCATCGACATCTGTAAGCTGCTATATCGAATCAATAAGCATAGTCTAGCATTACCCTGCCATCTCGAAGAGACAGCAGATATTGTACATAGTAATATGCGGATGGGCATCGGAGTAACTGGAGTCCTACAAGCAAGTGACGATCAGCGTAGTTGGTTGTCTGAAGCTTATCAAGAGTTACGAGCTTTTGATAAAGAGTATAGTGCTAAGCATGGCTTTCCTGAGTCAGTAAAACTTACCACTGTTAAACCTTCAGGCACTCTGTCGTTACTGCCAGGTGTTACTTCTGGTTGCCATCCTGCGTATTCTCGTTACATGATTCGTAGGATTCGTATCGCAGCAGACCACGCTTTAGTACAAGTCTGTCGTGATCACGGTTATCCTGTGGAGTATCAGCGTAACTTTGATGGTAGTGAAGATCACAGTACGATGGTAGTTAGCTTCCCATTCTGCTATCCAGAGGGAACAAAGTTAGCTGCTGAGATGACTGCGATTGATCAGTTGGAAGTTGTGAAATGGTTGCAAGCTCATTGGTCAGACAATAGTGTTTCCTGTACAGTGTATTATCGTAAGGAAGAACTACCTGAGATCAAGAAGTACCTTGCTAAGAACTACAAGAACAACCACAAGTCCTTGTCTTTCTTGCTACACAATGAGCATGGTTTCCATCAAGCACCTTTGGAGGAGATTACTAAAGAGCAGTATGAGGAGCTAGTTGCTAAGACTCGCTTGATTACTAAGATTGATGAAGCATCTTTTGATGGAGGGGACGAGTGTGCCAGTGGTGCATGTCCAGTTAAATGAAACTAGAACTGCTAAGCTTAACTGAAAATGAGGATGGATCTGCTGACTTAGATGTTGAAGTAGATGATGAGGCAAAGAAGCTTCTACTTCAGGTAGGTTTAGAAGCCCTTATCATCCGAGCAATTGAAAGTTATAAGGAAAAACCAAATGAGTCTTGAACTATACTTCCTCACTGGATTTATGGTAGGTTTTGAATATGTCTCCGAATATGATGATTGTCGACATCTAATCGTAGACTTAGGAATATTCAGGCTACTGTTTTCTTTTGATATCTAACTTAAGAGCCCTCTTCGGAGGGCTTTTTTATTGGAACGGACGAGTGCCCTGACGGTCTATAATCAAAGCCTGTTTCTTGGGTGTCTCAGAAGGGGTGTTAGGAACGCTTATATGAGTCCAGGAAGCGAATTCTTCGATGATCTGATGGTAGGGTATATCCGCTTTAATGCAAGCCTCTACGACCTGTTTAGGGGTCATTCCAGAGACTTTAAAATCAGCAGCACAACCTAGGGGATGTTGGGATTTATTGGTAGATCCAATGGCTAAGTTAACCTCAGGAGATCTATAACCTGAAGTTACTATGATTGGCTTACCGATTACTGTCCTGACCTGCTCCAGCAGAGCTGCCAAACGAGTAAGGTTAGCAATCGCTGTAGCATTTGGGGTATTGTCTAATCCTCTACGCTCAGCAATCTGGGACGATATCGTGACTGGGAAA
>OGWI01000077.1_pt1 | contig 11571 bp, 11 predicted proteins | sample 1576021 | NCBI WGS metagenome assembly OGWI01 (sample SAMN07581557, study PRJEB24739) | freshwater metagenome | place: Singapore | collected 2015-04
GTTTCCCAGTCACGATAGAATGGCGGGAAGATATTCAGAACCAACGCATACATCAACATGGAAGAGGCGAAAGTTTACACAATATGAAAATAATTCTTGAGTTTCAGAGCATGGAAGAAGCAACTCACGCAATGAACGGATCTCAATATTTAACCTGCCTTCAGAGGATTGATGGGTTTCTTAGAAGCCAAGAGAAATGGAACGAGAACTTAACAGAAAAAGAAGCTGATTATATTCAGATGTTAAGATCTCAGGTCTTTAATATTATGTCCAAAGAGGGGGTTGAGCTTTATGAATGAATCTCAATTTTATTGTTTTCAAACAACCACCCGATAGTTTTACGGTGGGCATCGTCCCAAAACATAATCCTTTCTTTACCTGAAAGGTTAGATCCTTGATCGATCTCATGGTGACATCTGTAACAGAGGGCGGCGATTCTATAGTCATGCGCCTTTAATGACCTGCCCTTTCCGTCTCTTAGTTGATTTGAATGAGCCGCCACCACGGTCCCATCCTCGATCCCGCAGTGCTGACAGGGTGACTCCCTGACTATCTCAAGCAGTTTCTGGTTTCTGTACATTAGTCCACCACCTTCTTTATATACTGCATCCGGCTTGTCAATGCGATCTCTGCCTTGCGGATGTTTTCTAGAGCGTCATTCTTGAGGTCAGGGTCCATTCTAGAGACTAAGACCTGTCTTCTTGAGTCTCTGAGGTCTTTCATATCCCTTTCCATAGACCTGATGTAGTCCTTCATCGCTAGGAGTTTACCATTTTCCTTTTGGTACTCGATCAGGTTTTTGTAGTCGCCGGTTCTCTCTAGGGCGTTTACAGTTCTAACCGCCTCATCAACACGGTTCTTCATATCGTAGAAGGCTGAGACAGTCCCTGTCCCCTCCTTGGTGGCGATGAACCGTTTTAACACCGGCACACGCTCGATGCTGAGTGAGGGTTTGGTCGGGTCAGACTCTGTCCTGATGATCTCATCGATCAGCATGGTCCCGTATGTTCCCAAGGTTCCGGTGTAACCACGGATCAGATTATCGAGCTTAACTGGTGAGAAGCCGGTTGTCTCTCCGAGCTTCTTGGCAAACAAGCTGGTGGAGGAGCTGATCTGGTACGGGTCTGCAACGTCGTCCAATCCCTTGCCAACGATTGGCTGACCGGTGAAGAACGAGTAGTTCGCCACATTCTCGATGATCGGCAGGACAGCCTGAGGGATCGGGTTAACCGCCATCGTTGAGGTGAGATTCCGAACGAAGGAGTCCTTGAGATCTTTCGATGTGTCGTTACCGAAGAAGTATTCCAAGATCCTCTCGGGGAAGACCTTAAACACAACACCGATTTCAAATGGGATCGGCAGCTTAACCGGACCGATGATCCAGTTGTTGTCTCTCTGCTCAGGCTCTGCTCTCTCCCACTCTTCCTGATCGCTTGCCAACCACCAGTACAGGGACGACAGAGCAAGGATGGCAAGGCTTCTGGTGAGGAAAGCTTTCTGTTGGCGGTCTTTTCTTGCCGATGCAGCTCTTCCGAACCCGGCTCGGTACAAAACATCCAGACCCTGAACACGCGCATTGAAGAACGGAATCAAGGCGGACGCAATCTGAATGATCGGGCTAGACCCCATGCGGGAGAAGTTAATCACTTCCATCGCCTGATAGATAGCCTCTGCCTCATTGCCTGTCTCTTCCAAGACCCGCTTGTAAACCTCTGCCCTTGTTGCCACATCCGATGCGGTAGATCCTTTTTCCAAGGCGTCCCACATTGCAGAGACTGGCATCAAAGCTTTTTGAGCGAGGGTCTTCTGACCCGCCTTCTTCTGTAGTTCTTTTGTAAACGCCTCGGTAGAAGCTTTTACATCACCGGCAAACTCATAACCTGTACCGATACCAGCCCTCGCAAGTGCGGTCGCCTCTGGGGAAAGTCCAGCAAGAACCTTTCCATACTGTTTAAATGTGTCTGCGACGGGGCGGATGTTTGTTCCGGTGGTAACCCAAGAAGACACCGAGTCCCTAAAGAGGTTGGCAATAATAAAGCCGGGATCTCTTGTTACCATCTCTCTTAAGAAACGAGAGGGCGCCGCCAGCACATCAAGGAACGGAAGCCTTGGTAGGTTTAAACCTTTAAGCGATTCGATGAGGAGAGGATCATCAACGATGAAGTGTTTGTCTTTGCCGTCCACCCGGACAGTCGTTACGTCCGGACCCATCCTTGCGCCTGCAGGGAGAGGAGATGCGGTGCCAAGCCTTACAGCGTCTCTAATGACCCGCTGTTGAGCAACGTTCTTCATACCCGCCTCGATGGCGGATCGGGTGTTTCGGATTACCGTCTCAAGGAAGTCATCGAGGGGAGCCTCTCCGCCCTTGAGTTTCTTAGGTTTAACGATGTTTGCGAAGGAGGAGAAGATGTTAGGTCCAGCTGTTCTCTCTCCCTCCATCTGGCGGTAGAAGGGGATGTAGTCGGAGTTTTCCGTCCACTTAACACCCATCTCTGCAGAGATAACCCCGGTGTCAACCATGTACTTCACAACCTGCTTGTTGAAGTCTTGGAAATCATTGAAGACCTGCTCAAAGACGGGGTACTGTTTGCCCAACAGTTTACCACGACGAATTTCTTCTGCCGTAAAGACCTGCTCTCTTCCCTCTGCAAGAAGCCTTTTCCCTCGCTTGGTTCCTGCGTAGTATTGAAAAGCTTGGAAGATATAAGGATCATTGAAGCGCATCAACGGTTCAAAGATCGGGATCAACCCCTTGACCTGACCGTTTAAATTATCAACATAGGTAAACCCACGGTCGTAGACAGGGACGCCGTTTCTAAAAGCTTCCGCCGCAACACCGGACGCGCGGTCAGACATAAGCGCAGCGGCAATGGCGGATTGATCTGCAAGAAGCTCTGCATCACCAAACTGTTTACCAATTTCGCTGGATTGTCTTTCAATCCCTTCGTACCGATTGACAAACTGTTGACGGAAACGTGCAAACCCAAGTGGGGAAAGTGCTTGGGCAACCTTCTGAGCAAACCCTTCCTCTTGCCTCTTGGTGGTGGTTCTATCGATCGCATCTGCTACATCCGTTCCAAGGTTGTCTCGGATGGAGTAGCGAATGTCTCCGGTCTCTGGACTGAACGTCCCAATGTTTCCAACTGCAGACTTGATTTGATTGGGCTTGTAAACAGCAAGATTTTTTTTGCCGCCCTCTCTAACATAGAAACCATCGTGCCGGTTAAATTTAATTGCTTCTTGCACAATAGGATTCTCAATCGTCATCCACTTGCCAGACTCAATTTCAGAACGCAAATCGTCCAAAATATCTAGGTCACGATTGAATGCATCATAAATTTCTTCTTGTGTTTTGTTTTCCTCAATGTAATCAATTACGCCCTGAACATCTTCTTCGCTTTGATAATCAAAGGGGCTCTCCGCCTTAATGTACAGAGGAATAATATTTGGTCCAGAAGAGATCTCGCGCCCAATTATTTTGTCAAGCTCATCCTGTACGTCGGTGCCTTCTTTCTTTGCAATCCTCTCAGCTTTCTTCTTAAGCTCTTCTCTTTTCTTCGGATCAAGAGATTTTTGATACTCGGTGACCATGTACGCTTGAGAGGTGAAAGAGAATGCCTCTGCAAACCTTGGGTCATCAGTTACAAAGATTGCGTTAGCTTGCTTGGGTCGGAACTCAGTAATGTCTCTGGCAGTTCCGTGGTACATGACCTTCGGGGTACCGTCTTTGTTTACGATCTTTGAGTCACCGAACCACTTCTTAAACTCAGGTGTGTCGGTGCTACGCAGAGAAAGCTTTTGAGCTGGCTTCTTCAGGGTCAGCTTCCCGGGCTTAGGCGCAGGGATAGCTTCGTTGGCTAGGTTTGCAATGTTTAGCGGGGTGACAACCTTCTTCTTCACCTCCGCAGGTTTTGAGATCACCCGGTTCCCTTGGGCGATAACATCCATGCCGGAGATCTTTCCAATGAAAGCTTCTCTCTGTGGCTGAGTGTTCTTGCCAGTCCAGATGGGGTTGCCGAACTTCTTAACGCCTGACTGTTTAAACATCGAGACGATACTAACCTCGTCCTTCTGTGGCTTAACAATCAACGAGTCTTGTGTGTTTGAGTTGTGCAGGATCAGGTTGCCGCCGTTGCCAACATAGATAGTGTTGAAGTCGGTCGCAATCTTCTGTGCATCTAGAACGATCTGTTCAAGAAGCTCTTCACCGCCCACCGGGGTACGCTTCGGATCGTCAATGATTCGGGTCAGGATGTGGGTAGCACCAAATCCGGTGTCTACATCAAACATCTCTTTGCCCCTAAACTGAACACCGCTCTGGCTACCGATCTTCATAACGATCGGGTTTCCTCTGAGGGGAGACCTCTGGGGTGAGAATGCGAGGATGCCGTCTGGGTCTGGGTTGGAGGTCGGAGTCAGTCTAGTTTCTGGCTCGACCATGCCAAGAGCTAGAGCGAACTTCTTTTCGCTCTTCTTCTTCTCGGCAATCGGTGCTTCTTTTAGACCGGCTAGGACTCCTGACTTTTCTTCATCAGATAAAGACTTGCCAACTTGTCTGCCATCTTTTCCAGCTGCTCGTCCGACATCTCCAGCATCTGCTCGTCGTGCTCGTCTTGATCCAGATTGGGCTGCTGCGCTAATTCTTCCTTTGCCCGTTGCTCGTCGGTGTATGTCCAGTTAAAGATTTGTTCTTCGATAAACTCCCCTGTCGATAGCGCCCGGAAAGGCGTTCCCGATAGGTACAGGTAGGCTTTGGTGGTAATGGGTAAAAATTCCGTTTCTTGCTCCAGCGGCTCCTGTAGATCAGCAATGCGATCCTCCAGGCGCTTCGTATCCTCCAGTTGTGCTTCCCGTCGATCGATCGCTTTTTCCTCTTCCTCAAAAAGTTCTTTTGCCGTTTCTCGCCATGCCCCGAAGTGGTATTCATCAAATACCACCAGATCCCACTCTACTTTGTGAATCCACTGATTTTTGGGCTTGATGCTTCCCGTCTTATCTTTTCCCAGAAGATCCTGGAATGATCCGAAATAGACGACTGGTTTACTGGTATCGATTTGGGTTGGGTCGAGATCGGAGTTTCGAGAAAGATATTGCCAACCATCAAAATCCACATGGGACTCTAGATCCGTTTGCCAAGCATCCTCAACGGCAGGCTTAAACGTGACCACCAGCACCCGTTTAGCCCCTAACTTCCGGGCTAACTGGTAGGTCGTAAAAGTCTTACCAAAGCGCATCTTGGCATTCCAGAGAGAGCGGGGAACCGCGTGCATATCCTCCTGCCAGATGGAGTGAAAATAACTATGGGGTTTATTCGCCGCCTCCGCCTGTTCCCAACGCATCAAAAAGGTTTCGTGATGGCTCCCGGTAAACCGTTGCCCTGTGCGGAGTTCCGAGAGGACAGTCTTTACATCCTTGACCTTGCAGCGCATCCACTCCAGTTCCGTATTTTCAAACCCCTTACGGAGCAGCGCCCGCCGCACCTCATGATCAGTAAAAATAGAGCCATCCTCACGCTCCGCAGGTTTAAGATTAGGTTTAGCTGGAATTTCCGGCCCCAGATTTTTGTGTAAGTTTTTTGTGTAAGGTTGGGGGTAAATTTAGATCATTCCAGATCACTCCAGAACACTTGGGTGACACAAACAACAGAGTAAGTCGTTCATCCTTCTGTATTTAGGGCAAGTGTGAAGCAGGTTGCCAGGTTTTAGTCAACAATGTAGCCGCTACTAGTACTACCTTTGTATCTAGCAGCGAAGTTCGTGCACAGGTACCAGCCACAGCAGCAGGCACCTATATTGTTTACCTGGTAAATAGTGACGGCGGAGTGGCTATACGTGTAAATGGTGTTACATTTAGTGCTATACCAACTTGGACTACTAGTAGTAATTTAAGTGGTAATAATAATCTAGCAATAAGCATACAACTGCAAGCCACACTAGCTGCTACTTATGCGCTGGCTGCAGGCAGTACATTGCCTACAGGATTGACCTTGACCTCAGGCGGCTTATTGTCAGGTACCATCACAGGCCTAACACAAGAAACTGTTTACAGTTTTACCGTTGTTGCCATAGATAGTGAAAACCAAGATAGTCCGAGAACTTTTACATTAACTATTACAGTCAGTGATCCTTACTATAAGTTGGTAACACTGCACTTGCCGGGTAACGGTACTAATAATGCACAGAACAACACGTTCTTGGACAGCAGCAGCAACAACTTCACAATCACTCGTAGTGGCAACACCACACAAGGTACGTTCTCACCGTTTAGTCAGACGGGGTGGGGGAATTACTTTAATGGAAGCGGGGATTATTTGACGGCTCCCACAAGTAGTGGCTATGACTTTGCAACAGGAGATTTTACGATTGAATTGTGGATTTGCCTGACCGCACTTCCCTCTGCTGATATTGGAGGAAACCGAGTTGGATCTGTTTTAGCCTACACAAATGGAACCGCCAATCAAGGTTGGGAATTTTTTGTTGATAAAACAAGTAATATCTTGCAGTTTGCTTCATGGGGAACAGGAAATGCTATACAGTGCAATTTTAATTGCTCAATAGGTGTTTGGTATCATATCGTAGCGGCTCGCTCTAGTGGAACAAACAAACTCTATATTGATGGGGTTTCGCAAACACTTACCACTAATTCTTTGGCGACTAACACTGCTTCTTCCGCTACGCTGCGTATCGGCGCTTCTAGGGGGAGTGCTAATTACAATCATGACTTTCCTGGCTATCTTTCAAATGTTCGCATCGTCAAAGGCCGTGCTGTCTATACATCAAATTTTACGCCTCTAACCTCTCCGCTAACACGCACCACAGGTGGTCAAAACCCGCCGCAGGGTACAGAAACATCTCTGCTTACCTGCCAGAGCAATCGTTTCTTAGACAGTAACGGGCCTAATACACCAGCATCAAGCCCAATAACCATCACCCCCAACGGCTCCCCCAGCATACAAGCCTTCTCCCCATTCAACCCCACCTCAAGCTGGTCTGCTGCGACTAATGGTGGGTCAGGGTATTTTGATGGGAGTGGGGATTATCTTACAGTGCCAGATAACAGCGCATGGGCCTTTAGCGGAGATTTTACCATAGAAGCTTGGGTATATCCTATAGTAACTAATAGTGAAAACCCTATTGTAGCTCAGTGGGGCGGCCCGGGAAATGCTAATTTTATTTTTATGTATACCTCGGGAAATAGATTACGACTTGGTCAAACAAATACAACAATTACAGGTTCAACTACATCCATCTATATTAATCAATGGAGTCATGTTGCTGTTACTAGATCAGGTTCAACAATTAGACTTTTTGTAAATGGCGTATTAGATGGTACTACAGGAACAATATCAGGAGCTTTCTTAAACTCTACTAATCCTTTAACTATAGGTTCATTAGATGGAGGAGGTATACCGTTAACATCATATATTTCAGGTGTTAGAATTTTAAATGGTACTGCATTATATACCACTTCATTTACTCCTTCCACAGCACCCCTAACCAACATCACCAACACCAGCCTCCTCCTCAACTTCACCAACGCTGGTATCTACGATGCCACAAGCAAGAATGATCTGGAGACGGTGGGTACTACTGCGATTAGTACGGCGCAGAGCAAGTGGGGTGGTGGGTCGATGTATTTTGATGGAAACGGTGATTATCTAAAAGCACCGACATCTAATTTAGTTGTGTTGCGTGGTGATTGGACATTAGAGTGCTGGGTGTATCTTAATACTGTAGCGGCAGCACAAATGTTTTTTGACACAAGAGCTGTTGCAACGGATGCCGGTTATGCGTTTTATATGACGGGATCATCAAAACTCGCTTTGTATACCAACAATACGTCTATTTTGGTGTCAACAAATTCCATTTCAGCCTCGGTATGGACTCATGTGGCTATGAGCAGACAATCAAACACAATACGAGCTTTTATAAATGGAAACTTAGACCCGACCACTGCTTCTTATTCGGCAGTATTAAATTGCATCGGCTCTATATTGGTTGGTTCTGAAGCGTCAGGCTCATCGCAATTATCTGGCTATATGCAGGATTTGAGAATAACAAACGGAGTAGCTCGCTATACAACCAACTTCACTGCACCAACCTCAGCGTTTCAAACCTTATAATAAACTTTTATTAAATGGATTTTTTTTTTATGGCACACTATGCATTTTTAGATGAAAACTATATAGTTACAGAGGTAATTGTTGGCAAAGACGAATCAAATTTTGACTGGGAGCGTCACTATGGTGATATTCGCGGTCAACTTTGCAAGCGTACTAGCTATAATACTCGTGGTGGCATTTACTACGACCCTAATACTAATCAACCAAGCCAAGATCAAACCAAAGCATTTAGAAAAAATTATGCTGGCATAGGTTATACCTACGATCCACAATTAGATGCTTTTATACCGCCCAAGCCTTTTGCCAGTTGGATTTTAAATCAGCAAACTGGTTCTTGGGATGCTCCACAACCATATCCACAGGATGGTAAACAGTATCAGTGGGATGAACCTACTACAACTTGGATAGAAATACAAACTCCATAAATAAGGTAACTATATGTCAACTACTTTAGCCAGTACACTACTATCTTCTAGTATAGCTATAGGTCCACAAGGTACTCAAGGTATTAGTGGCATACAAGGTGCTACAGGCATTGGTACTCAAGGTATTAGTGGTATACAAGGTGCTAGTGGCAGTGGTATACAAGGTACTCAAGGTACTAGTGGTTATATTGGCAGTGATGGTTTGCAGGGTACACAGGGTATACAGGGTAGCGGTATGCAAGGTACTACTGGTAGTCAGGGTACTACTGGTAGTCAGGGTACTGCTGGTAGTCAGGGTACTGCTGGTAGTCAGGGTACTGCTGGTAGTCAGGGTACTGCTGGTAGTCAGGGTACTGCTGGATCTAGTGCAGCTATCTATGGTGTAACTACGGCAGCTACAGATTATTTTAATTTGCCAGCAGGTAACACAGCTCAACGTCCTGCCAGCCCTGTACAGGGTATGACACGCTATAATACAACATTAGGTTACATTGAATGGTATGATGGTACTGGCGCAACTTGGAGACCTATCTATCAAAGTGCAGCATTTAATGTAGAGTACCTTGTTGTAGCAGGCGGTGGGGGTGGTGGTGCAGGAAGAGGAGCAGGTGGAGGAGCAGGTGGTGTTGTAGCAGGAACTGGTACAAACTTCGTAATAAATCAGACATATTCAATAACAATAGGTGCAGGTGGCAATGGTGCAGTTAGCCCATCAAATGGATCAAATGGATCAAATAGTATATTTTATACCTCTACTGCCGTTGGCGGCGGTGGGGGTGGCACTTGGAGGTATGGCATAGGAGGAAACGGAGGATCAGGAGGCGGATCTGCGGATATTGCAACTGTAGGCACAGGAACTGCTAGTCAAGGCTATGACGGAGGAAGAGGATCTGCTGGACCGACAGACCCATCTGGTGGAGGAGGAGGAGCTGGTGGTATTGGACAAAGCAATACTTCAGGTTCCGGTAATGGTGCAAACGGTGGTCTACCTATATATAATTCGATAACTGGAACATCGACATCATATGCAGGTGGAGGAGGTGGAGCTGTGTACTCGGGCAGCGGAACAGGTGGCTTAGGTGGAGGATCGGCAACTGCATCACAAAAAGGTGGTGGGGGAAATGGTGCTTACACAACAAGTATAGCAGCAGTTGCAGGTACAGCTAATACAGGAGGTGGTGGTGGAGGTGGTAATGACTTTAGTGTTATAGCAAATGGAGCAGCTGGCGGTTCGGGTGTAGTTATACTTAAATACCCTAATAGTTTTACAGCTACTTTTAGCGGCGGTCTTGTTGTAGATCCTGTTAATACTTCGGTAGCAGGATACAAAATTAGCCGAGTAACCAGTGGCACAGGTACAGTAACATTTAGTTAAATACGATATGGCAACATTAAAGAATACATCAGTTAATGATACAGGATATTTGCAAAATTCAAATGGTACTACAGCAGAAAGACCTGCTAGTCCTATTGCCGGCATGCAACGCTATAATTCTAATCTAGGATATATAGAATGGTACGATCCAGCAAGCGCAACATGGCGTCCAATTTATCAAGCACCATCTATAACAATAGAATATCTTGTAGTAGCAGGATGAGGTGGCGGCGGTGGAGGTGGAGCTGGATTGACTAACGGTAGTGCAGGTGGTTCAGGTGTAACGGTAATGGTAATCAAAGCGCCAGCACCACAGGTGGTGGCGGTGGCGGCGCTAGCGCCGCAGGTACTAGCAATAGCGATCCGGGAAATGGTGGCGCAGGCACTAATGCTTATTCTTCATGGGCTTCAGCAACTTCAACTGGGGTTAGCGGATATTATGCAGGTGGTGGCGGTGCAGGTACTGACACTTCACTATCTAGCGGTGGTGCAGGTGGGGGAGGCTTCAGAACTGGAACAAATACTACAATTAATGTAAGCTCACCTTATACTGTAACTGTTGGTGGTGGTGGTTCTGGTGCAAATAGTGAAGGAACTCGCGGTTCCAATGGTTCTAGCTCCGTTTTTTCTAGTATAACTAGTGCAGGTGGGGGCGGGGGTGGTAATGCTGCGGTCAGAGATGGATTAAGTGGTGGTAGCGGTGGTGGAGCAGGTGGCACTGAATCTGGTAATGGTAATGGTGGACTAGGAAATACCCCATCTACTTCACCCAGTCAAGGAAATAATGGCGGAAATTCGCCTGGTGGTGTAGTAAGTTTATCTGGAGCAGGTGGCGGCGGTGGCGGAGCAGGTGCAGCAGGTGCAGCCGCAGTTTCTCCAAGAGCAGCAGGAAATGGTGGTGCTGGTGCAGCATCTTCAATATCCGGCACTAACACTTATTATGCTGGTGGTGGTGGCGGAGGTACTGGTACGTTTAATGGCGGTACCATAGGCACAGGTGGAATTGGTGGCGGAGCAAATGGTGGTGGTGATACGAATAGTCCCCCTGCTGCTACTATAAACACCGGTGGAGGTGGTGGAGGTGGCGGATGGACAAACGGTTCATCGGCAGCGGCAGCAAGTGCCGGCGGAAGTGGTATAGTTATTCTTAAATACTTACAATCATACACAGCAACCTTTAGTGCTGGCTTAACAGCCAACACTGTGACATCTAGTGGTTATAAAATAAGTACAATAACTAGTGGAACAGGAACTGTAACATTTAGTATAGCATAGAGGTAACCAATGCCAACAAAGATTAAAAATAGTAATATAGTTGATGGCACAATTACTAGTAGTAAGTTGGCACTATCAGGCATAACAGCCGGTGAGGGTGGTACTTGTGCAGATACTGCACCTGCTGGTTATGTGTTTAATAGAAAAGACTTTAGTTCTTACGGAACTCCAAATGGATCATGCGGAGCATTTACTATAAGTGGCTGTCATTCTATTTCATCGGGCAATTGGAGCCCAACGTTGCCTGCTGCTTCATACTCAATGATCCGTTGCTACGACAACAGATGCAACAAAACCCAATGTCCGGCCAGATGATGGCCGCGGCTATGGCGCATGTAAATGAACATCTGGCCTTCTTATCGTGACTGGGAAAC
>OGWI01000078.1_pt1 | contig 11561 bp, 10 predicted proteins | sample 1576021 | NCBI WGS metagenome assembly OGWI01 (sample SAMN07581557, study PRJEB24739) | freshwater metagenome | place: Singapore | collected 2015-04
GATCTGTTTCCCAGTCACGATAATTATTTAATCTTCTATAAGTTTTTATCTTTTTTATTGCCAACAATTGTTTCCCAGTCACGATAAGGTTCGGTACAAAATTATTCGTGGATCACTTGATACACAAGGTGTTAAAGATCGTAAGCAATCACGTTCTCGTTACGGTGCGAAGAGAGAGAAGAAGGCTAGCTAATGCCACGTAAAGGTCCTGTAGTAAAGACTCCTGTTGTCGCTGATCCTGTTTACAACTCACCAGTTGTTACTGCACTCATCAATCGCGTACTTCTTCACGGAAAGCGTTCAACTGCTGAAGCGATTGTGTATGGTGCACTCGAAGGTACTCGCAAGAAGACCGAGACAGATCCGCTTATTACATTAAAGCGTGCGCTCGACAATATTAAGCCAGCCGTTGAAGTTCGTTCACGTCGCGTTGGTGGAGCTACATATCAGGTTCCTGTTGAAGTAAAGGCAGCTCGTTCTGCAACTTTGGCGCTTCGTTGGCTCGTTGATTACTCACGCGATCGTCGTGAAAAATCAATGGCAGAGCGTCTTCAAAATGAATTAATCGATGCAGCAAATGGTCTCGGAGCTGCGGTAAAGCGCCGCGAAGATACCCACAAGATGGCGGAAGCAAATAAGGCATTTGCTCACTACCGCTGGTAAATCGCGAGAACTCACGAAACGACGAGAAGAGGAAAACTAAGTGCCAGTTTTAGAGAAAGTTGATCTAGCTACGGTTCGAAATATCGGAATCATGGCTCACATCGACGCAGGTAAAACCACAACAACTGAGCGCATCCTTTTCTACACCGGTATCAACTACAAGATCGGTGAAGTCCACGAAGGTGCAGCAACCATGGACTGGATGGAGCAGGAACAAGAGCGCGGTATCACTATCACCTCTGCTGCGACCACATGTCAGTGGAAGGGCCACCTCATCAACATTATTGATACACCTGGCCACGTTGACTTCACTGTTGAAGTAGAACGTTCACTTCGCGTTCTCGATGGTGCAGTTGCAGTATTCGATGGCGTTGCTGGTGTGGAACCACAATCTGAAACAGTATGGCGCCAAGCAGATCGCTATTCAGTTCCACGTATTTGTTTTGTTAACAAACTAGACCGCACAGGTGCATCTTTCGATAAGTGCGTTGGCATGATTAAAGATCGCCTCAATGCAACTGCGCTTGTTCTTCAGCTTCCAATCGGTGCAGAAGCAGATTTCCTCGGAGTTGTTGATTTGATCGCTATGAAGGCGCTTGTCTGGCCGGGCGAAACCAAAAAGGGCGAAGACTATGTCGTTGAAGAAATTCCAGCTGACATGGTTGATAAGGCGAAGCAAGCACGCCACGACCTCATCGAAACTTTGGCAGAAAATGATGATGAAATCATGGAGAAGTACCTCGGTGGAGAAGAACCTTCAGAAGAAGAAATTATCGCCGGAATTCGCCGCGCAACTATCGCTGCAAAGCTAACTCCAGTTCTTACTGGTTCTGCCTTTAAGAACAAGGGCGTTCAGCCAATGCTCGATGCAGTAACTCGTTACTTGCCATCACCACTTGATATTGATGCAATCGTCGGAACAGATATGAACGATTCCGCAAAAGAGATCACTCGCAAGCCAGCTAATGAAGAGCCATTCTCAGCGCTTGCCTTCAAGATCATGACCGATCCACACCTTGGAAAGCTCACCTTTATCCGTGTCTATTCAGGTGTTCTTGAGACCGGTACAACAATTCTTAACTCAACAAAAGATCGTAAAGAGCGCATCGGAAAGATCTATCAGATGCACGCTAACAAGCGCGAAGAACGCGAAAATGTTGGCGCCGGAATGATTGTTGCTGTGATGGGTCTTAAGGACACCACAACAGGTGAAACTCTCTGCGATCCAGCAAAGCCAGTAATTCTTGAATCAATGGACTTCCCAGATCCAGTTATCTCTGTTGCAATCGAACCAAAGACAAAGGGCGATCAAGAGAAACTCGGCGTTGCAATTCAGCGTCTCTCTGAAGAAGATCCAACATTCCACGTGAAGACCGATGAAGAAACTGGTCAGACCATCATCGCTGGTATGGGTGAACTTCACCTTGAAATTTTGGTAGATCGTATGCGCCGCGAATTTAAGGTCGAAGCTAACGTTGGTAAGCCACAAGTTGCTTATCGCGAAACTCTTCGTAAGTCAGTGGCACGCCACGATTACGCACATAAGAAGCAGACTGGTGGTTCAGGACAGTTTGCAAAGATTCAAATTGCACTCGATCCACTTCCTACTGGGGAAATTGAAAGCGGATATGAATTCGTTAACAAGATCACCGGTGGACGCGTTCCGAAGGAGTACATCCCTTCAGTTGACGCTGGTTGCCAAGAGGCAATGACTGCAGGACCACTTGCAGGTTATCCATTAACTGATGTACGAGTAACTCTTCTTGATGGCGCGTATCACGATGTTGACTCATCGGAACTCGCATTCAAGGTGGCTGGTATCGCAGCATTTAAGGAAGCAGCAAAACTTGCTGATCCTGCAATTCTCGAACCAGTAATGAGAGTCGAAGTTGTTACCCCTGAAGACTTCATGGGTGATGTCATCGGCGATCTCAACAGTCGTCGTGGCCAAATCCAGGCCATGGATGAGCGGTCAGGTGCCCGCGTTGTTAGGGCGCTAGTTCCGTTGTCAGAGATGTTCGGCTATGTCGGAGATCTCCGCTCCAGAACACAAGGTCGCGCGAGCTACAGCATGGAATTCGACAGTTATGCCGAAGTTCCAGGCAACGTCGCAAAGGAAATCATTGCGAAAGTTCGTGGCGAATAAACCCTAATAAGAGAACCACAAAGAAAAGCACAACCCTAATAACTAAGCACTAAGAAACGAAAGAGGAAGCAAAATGGCAAAAGCCAAGTTCGAGCGTACTAAGCCGCACGTTAACATCGGCACCATCGGCCACATCGACCACGGTAAGACAACTCTTACTGCTGCGATCTCAAAGGTGTTGCACGATAAGTATCCAGATGTAAACCCATTCACACCTTTTGATCAGATTGATAAGGCTCCTGAAGAGCGTCAGCGTGGTATCACCATCTCTATCGCTCACATTGAGTACCAGACAGAGAAGCGTCACTACGCACACGTTGACTGCCCAGGTCACGCTGACTACATCAAGAACATGATCACCGGTGCTGCACAGATGGACGGAGCAATCCTCGTTGTTGCAGCAACCGACGGCCCAATGCCACAGACCAAGGAGCACGTTCTCCTTGCACGTCAGGTTGGCGTTCCATCAATCGTTGTTGCACTTAACAAGTCAGACATGGTTGATGATGAAGAAATTCTTGAACTCGTTGAAATGGAAGTTCGCGAACTTCTTAACAAGTACGAGTTCCCAGGCGATGACACTCCAATCGTTCGTATCTCAGCACTTAAGGCTCTCGAAGGAGATGCAAAGTGGGCAGATAAGTTGATGGAGCTCATGGATGCAGTGGATACATTTATTCCACAGCCAGCACGTGACATCGATAAGCCATTCCTTATGCCAGTTGAAGACGTCTTCACCATTACAGGTCGTGGAACAGTTATCACTGGTCGTATCGAGCGCGGCATCGTTAAGGTCAACGAGGAAGTTGAAATCGTTGGTATCCGTCCAGAAGCACAGAAGACAACTGTTACAGGTGTTGAAATGTTCCGTAAGTTGCTCGACGAAGGTCAGGCTGGCGAGAACGTTGGTCTTCTTCTTCGTGGAACAAAGCGTGAAGATGTAGAGCGTGGTCAGGTTGTTTGCAAGCCTGGCTCAATCACACCTCACACTGAGTTTGAAGCATCTGCTTACATCCTTTCAAAGGATGAAGGTGGACGTCACACACCATTCTTCAACAACTATCGTCCACAGTTCTACTTCCGTACAACTGACGTGACTGGTGTTGTAACACTTCCAGAAGGCACCGAAATGGTGATGCCTGGCGATAACACTGAGATGTCAGTAACTCTCATCCAGCCAATCGCTATGGAAGATGGTCTCCGCTTCGCAATCCGCGAAGGTGGCCGCACAGTTGGTGCAGGTCGCGTAACCAAGATCAAGAAGTAATCCGTCGTGGTCGCGCCGGCGGCTTAACACCGCCGGCGCAAACCGCAACGAGCAGTAAAAGTTTGAAAAGTTCATAAAAAAGATTTGTAAACGAAAGTAAAGAGGAGAACGACATGGCGGGACAAAAGATCCGCATTCGACTCAAGGCGTATGACCATGAGGTGATTGACACTTCAGCGAAGAAAATCGTTGAAACTGTTGAGCGCACCGGTGCTACCGTCGCAGGCCCAGTTCCGCTGCCTACTGAGAAAAACACTTACTGTGTTATTCGCTCTCCACACAAATATAAAGATAGCCGCGAGCACTTCGAGATGCGCACCCATAAGCGCCTAATCGACATCATCGATCCAACACCTAAAACTGTTGATTCATTGATGCGTCTTGATTTACCAGCTGGCGTTGACATTGAGATCAAGCTCTAAGGGAATGGAAAAATGACAACTACGCAATCAAGATCATCTGCCATTAAAGGCATCTTGGGTACGAAGCTGGGCATGACTCAAGTTTTTGATTCCCAAAATAAAATTGTGCCAGTGACTGTTATTGAGGCTGGCCCATGTGTTGTTACTCAAATCCGCACTCTTGAAAAAGATGGTTACAACGCTGTGCAATTAGCATTTGGCGCAATTGAGCCACGAAAAGTTTCCAAGCCACAAGTTGGTCAGTTTGCAAAGGCTGGTGTTACACCACGTGCTGAGGTTGCTGAACTTCGCATCTCTTCAACTGAAGGATATTCAGTAGGACAAGAATTAAAGGCAGATGTATTTGCAGCTGGTGAAATTGTTGATGCCACTGGTACATCAAAAGGTAAGGGAACTGCTGGTGTTATGAAGCGCCATGGTTTCTCTGGAATTGGTGCAGCGCACGGTGTAGATAAGAAGCACCGTATGTCCGGATCTATCGGTAACCGAACTACACCAGGACGTGTATTTAAAGGTAAGCGAATGATGGGTCGGATGGGTATTGACACTGTTACTACTCAAAATCTTTTAGTGCACTCAGTTGATGCTGCAACTAACAAGATATTAGTTCGTGGTTCAGTACCTGGTGCAATTGGTGCCACAGTATTTATTCGCACAGCAGCAAAGATGACTGCGGCAGAAACTGTTAATACAAAGGTTGGTGCCTAATGTCATTAAAGATTGAGGTTAAAGATATTTCAGGTAAAGCAACTGGATCAATTGATCTACCAGCAGAAATATTTGATGTGCAAGCAAATGTGCCATTAATTCACCAAGTTGTAGTTGCGCAATTAGCAGCAGCTAGAGCTGGAACTCACAAGGCTAAAAACCGTGGCGAGGTCTCCGGTGGTGGAAAGAAGCCATTTAAACAAAAGGGAACTGGTCGTGCTCGTCAGGGATCAACTCGTTCACCAAACCAACGTCATGGTGGCGTTGCGCATGGTCCAGTACCCCGTAAGTATGACCAACGCACACCGAAGAAAATGATTGCAGCTGCGCTTAAGGGTGTTCTTTCAGATCGGCAACGTGCATATCGCATCCATGCAGTTAGCGGCATTGTGGAGGCGACTACAACAAAGGCTGCCATTTCTGCAGTTTGCCAATTTTCAGATCGTAAGATTTTATTAGTTGTCTTATCACGAACTGAGAATGCAGCTTGGCTGGCGCTTAGAAATCATGATGATCTACACCTAATCGTTAATGATCAATTAAATGCATATGATGTTTTAGTTTCCGATGATGTAATTTTCTCAGAGGGAGCTCTACGTGACTTTATTGCAGGTCCTGCAACTGGCAAAGGTGCAACCGCGGTTGCCCGTGAGAGTGAAGTAGGAGTATCTGCATGAAAAACTATCGCGACGTATTACTAGCACCAGTAGTTTCTGAGAAGTCTTACTCATTGTTAGATGGCAATAAGTACACATTCTTAGTAGCACCGGACGCAAATAAAACAGAGATCAAGATCGCTGTTGAAAAGGTATTCGGCGTGAAGGTAGTAAGCGTTAACACAATGAACCGTCAGGGTAAGAACAAGAAGACTCGTTTTGGTGATGGAAAGCGTAAAGACACCAAGCGCGCGATTGTTCAAGTTGCTGCTGGCGACCGCATCGACATCTTCGGAGGACCGGTTTCCTAACGGGAGCTGGACCTTGAAAAGAAAAGGATCATCATGGCACTTCGTAAATTAAAGCCAACGACCCCAGGTCGACGCGGCGCGAGCGTTCCTGATTTCGAAGAAATCACACGTTCAACACCAGAAAAGTCTTTGGTGCGCCCTATCCACTCTAAGGGTGGACGTAACGCATCAGGTCGCGTCACTGTTCGTCACCAAGGTGGCGGACACAAGCGCGCATATCGCTTGATCGATTTCCGTCGCAACGATAAGGATGGCATTCCAGCAAAGGTTGCCCAAATTGAATACGATCCAAATCGCACTGCAAATATTGCATTGCTTCACTTTGCTGATGGCGAGAAGCGTTACATCATTGCACCAGATGGTTTAACTCAAGGATCCCCAATTGAAAATGGCGCATCTGCTGATATTAAGCCTGGCAATAACTTGCCACTTCGTAATATTCCAGTTGGAACAATGATTCATGCAATTGAACTTCGTCCAGGTGGCGGCGCCAAGATTGGTCGCTCTGCTGGATCTGCAGTTCAATTAGTTGCAAAGGATGGACCATACGCTCAACTTCGTATGCCGTCAGGTGAAATTAGAAATGTTGATGTTCGTTGCCGTGCCACTGTTGGCACAGTTGGAAATGCTGAACAATCAAATAGAAATTATGGAAAAGCTGGACGTATGCGATGGAAGGGCAAGCGCCCATCTGTTCGTGGTGTAGTAATGAACCCAGTTGATCACTCATTAAATGTTTATGTACCTTCGTTATCTTCGCGTACTGTTGTTTACAAAGGAATGTTAACAACAGGTCAACTCGAAGAGTTTTTCACAGATTTATCCAATTCATTAGTAGAGTCGCCATTAGCGTTGGTTCATTCAAGATTTTCAACTAATACATTTCCATCTTGGCCATTGGCACACCCATACCGATTTATTGCGCACAATGGTGAAATTAACACTGTAAAAGGTAATCGTAATTGGATGAGAGCGCGCGAAACTTTATTGCAAAGTGATTTAATCCCAGGAGATTTACAAAGATTATTTCCAATAAATGATCCAAATGGCAGCGACTCTGCCTCATTTGATGAAGTGCTCGAACTTTTGTATCTCGGCGGCAGATCATTACCGCATGCAGTGTTAATGATGATTCCAGAGGCTTGGGAGAATCATGCAACGATGAGTCAGCAGCGCCGGGATTTTTACGCCTTCCACTCAACACTTATGGAGCCATGGGATGGTCCTGCTTGCGTAACTTTTACAGATGGTAAACAAATTGGCGCAGTGTTAGATCGAAATGGATTGCGCCCTTCTAGATTTTGGGTAACTGATGATGGATTAGTTGTCTTAGCATCAGAGGCCGGTGTTTTAGATTTTCCACCAGAGAAGATAACCCGTAAAGGTCGACTACAACCAGGAAGAATGTTTTTGGTAGATATCGTTGAAGGTCGAATCATTGAAGATGATGAAATCAAAGATCAATTATCGCAAGCTGCACCATATAGCGATTGGTTACATGCTGGTTTAGTTCGATTAAGTGATTTGCCTGCTCGCGAACATATTATTTATCCGCACTCTTCAGTGGTAAGAAGACAGCGCGCTTTTGGTTATACCGAAGAAGAGCTACGAATCATTATTGCGCCGATGGCAAAAAATGGTGCAGAGCCATTAGGTTCAATGGGAACCGATACACCGATTGCAGCACTTTCTACCAAACCAAGATTGCTTTTTGATTACTTCGCGCAATTGTTTGCACAAGTTACCAATCCACCATTAGATGCAATTAGAGAAGAGTTAGTTACTTCATTGGGCGGTTCAATTGGTCCAGAACACAATTTGCTAGATCCTGGTCCTGCATCTTGTCGGCAAATTTCATTGCAATTTCCAGTAATTGATAATGATGAATTAGCCAAGATTATTCACGTAAACGCAGATGGAGATCATCCTGGTTTTGCATCTCATGTGGTGCGCGGATTATTTCCAATTTCCGGCGGTGGTTCAGCACTTGCAAGGCGCTTGGCGGAGATTCGAGCGGAGGTTTCTAAAGCAATTACTGAAGGTGCTCGAATCATTGTGCTCTCCGATAGAGATGGTGATGCCGAGGATTGCCCAATTCCATCACTGTTGTTGACTGCTGCAGTTCACCACCATTTGATTCGCGAAAAATCACGTACCAAAGTCGGTCTCGTTGTTGAAGCTGGCGATGTGCGTGAAGTTCACCATGTTGCACTTCTTATTGGTTATGGTGCAGCAGCAGTTAATCCGTATTTGGCGATGGAAACTGCAGAAGATCTCGTCAATCAAGGTGTTATTACTGGAATCACTCCAGAAAAAGCAGTTCGCAATGTCATTAAGAGTTTAGGTAAAGGCGTACTTAAAGTGATGTCCAAGATGGGCATTTCTACTATTGCTTCTTACACCGGCGCACAAGTGTTTGAAGCAATTGGCCTTGCTCAAGATGTTGTTGATGAATTCTTCGTTGGCACAACCTCTCGTCTTGGTGGCGTTGATCTTGATGTGATTGCTGAAGAGACCATTAAGCGTCACCACTTTGCTTATCCAGTAGGCGGTGAAATTCCAGGAGCGAAACGTTTAGCTGTTGGAGGCGAATATCAGTGGCGTCGCGATGGCGAACCACATCTATTTAACCCAGAAACTGTCTTTGCGCTCCAGCATTCAACACGTAATAAGCGCTATGACATTTTCAAGCGTTACACCAGCAAAGTAAATGACCAGAGCAAGACACTTATGACGCTACGTGGACTCTTCGAATTTAAATCAGAAGGTCGCTCTCCAATTTCGCTAGATGAAGTAGAGCCAATTTCAGAGATTGTGAAGCGCTTTTCTACAGGCGCAATGTCTTACGGCTCGGTTTCGCAAGAGCTCCACGAGACTCTTGCCATAGCCATGAACCGACTCGGTGCTAAATCAAATACTGGTGAAGGCGGCGAAGATCCTGCTCGCTATATCCCGCTACCGAATGGGGATTCCAAAAAATCAGCGATTAAGCAAGTTGCATCTGGTCGATTCGGAGTAACTAGCAACTATTTAATTAATGCAACAGATATTCAAATCAAAATTGCTCAAGGAGCTAAGCCGGGTGAAGGTGGACAACTTCCTGGCAACAAGGTTTATCCATGGGTTGCAAAGGCGCGTTATTCCACTCCAGGTGTTGGTCTCATCTCGCCACCACCTCATCACGATATTTATTCGATTGAAGATCTAGCGCAACTTATTCATGATTTAAAGAATGCGAATAATCAAGCGCGCGTTCACGTGAAGTTAGTTGCTGAAGTGGGAGTCGGAACCGTTGCGGCTGGAGTATCCAAGGCACATGCAGATGTTGTCTTGATTTCAGGACATGATGGTGGAACCGGCGCATCTCCATTGACATCACTCAAGCACGCAGGTGCACCATGGGAACTCGGATTAGCGGAAACTCAGCAAACACTTCTTCTCAACGGATTACGTGATCGCATCGTTGTTCAAGCAGATGGACAATTAAAGACCGGTCGTGATGTTGTCATTGCGGCGTTGCTTGGCGCTGAAGAATATGGATTTGCTACCGCGCCACTTGTTGTCTCTGGTTGCATCATGATGCGCGTATGCCATCTTGATACATGTCCAGTTGGAGTTGCTACTCAAAACCCAGAGCTGCGCAAAAAGTTCACCGGCAAACCAGAATTCGTAGAGACATTCTTCGAATACATTGCCGAAGAAGTTCGTGAAATTTTGGCTTCGCTTGGCTTTAGAACTTTGCAAGAAGCGATCGTCCATGTCGAGTACTTAGATACTCGTGCTGCAGTTGATCATTGGAAGGCCAGTGGACTTGATCTATCGCCACTTTTAGTGCGCCCTGATGTTGATTCACCATTGCATCGCACCACAACCAGGATCACGGTCTTGCCGCAGCTCTTGATAATAAACTCATTGAACTTTCCAAAGCTGCACTCGAGAAGAAAGAATCAGTGCGCATCGATCTTCCAGTACGAAATGTGAATCGAACTGTTGGAACCATGTTGGGCGCTGAAATCACACGTCGATATGGCGCAGAAGGTCTACCAACCGGAACTATTGATATTTCATTACACGGCTCTGCCGGTCAATCACTGGGAGCATTTATCCCACAAGGGTTAACACTGCGCCTTTATGGTGATTCCAATGATTATGTAGGTAAAGGAATTTCCGGGGGACGCATCATTGTGCGCCCTGATGAGAAAGCTAGCTTTGCCTCTGAAAAGAATGTGATTGCTGGAAACGTTATTGGTTATGGCGCAACGTCAGGTGAAATCTTCATTCGTGGTTTAGTGGGCGAACGTTTCTGTGTGCGTAATTCTGGAGCAACAGCCGTGGTTGAAGGCGTTGGTGACCATGCACTCGAATATATGACCGGCGGCGTTGCGGTAATTCTCGGACAGACTGGTCGCAACATTGCAGCAGGTATGTCAGGTGGTCGCGCCTTTGTTCTCGATCTCAACACCGCCATCGTTAATACTGAAATGGTTGATGTATTAGCAGTGCCTGCTGATCAAAAAGAATATCTTCGTTCAATCATTTCGACATTCCATGTTGAGACAGGTTCTGATGTTGCAGCCGCGGTATTGCGCAATTGGGAGAGTGAAGTAGCCCGTTTCTCCATGATCATGCCACGTGATTATGCGCGCGTACTCGCTGCTATCGAACGCGCTAACCGCGAAGGATTGCCAGTTGATGAATACATCATGGAGGTGGCAACACATGGCTGATCCCAAAGGATTTATGACAACTCCACGTGAATTGCCTAAGCGCAGACCCGTGGATATTCGTATTAAGGATTGGAAAGAAGTCTACGAACCCCAATCCTTTGAACATCTACAGAAGCAAGCTGGCCGCTGCATGGATTGCGGTATTCCGTTCTGTCACTCTGGTTGCCCGCTTGGAAATCTCATCCCTGAATGGAACGATCTCATCTGGCGTGGAGATAAAGCTGAAGCAATTGATCGCTTGCACGCTACAAATAACTTTCCTGAATTCACCGGCAGACTCTGCCCCGCACCATGTGAAACTGCCTGCGTTGTTGGAATCAATCGTGATGCAGTAACCATTAAGCAAGTTGAATTGCGCACGATTGAAGAAGCCTTCGATGCAAATAATGTGAAGCCGCTTCCGCCTGATCGCTTGACTGGAAAAACCATTGCAGTCATTGGCTCAGGCCCTGCAGGCCTTGCTGCAGCACAGCAACTAACGCGCGCAGGTCACACTGTTGCTGTGTACGACCGCGCCGAGAAAATTGGCGGATTGCTCCGTTACGGAATTCCTGAATTCAAAATGGAGAAACATATTTTGGATCGGCGTTTATCCCAGATGGAACAAGAAGGGACTCGTTTCCGTCCCGGCGTAAATGAGGAATTATCGTGACTGGGAAAC
>OGWI01000079.1_pt1 | contig 11451 bp, 18 predicted proteins | sample 1576021 | NCBI WGS metagenome assembly OGWI01 (sample SAMN07581557, study PRJEB24739) | freshwater metagenome | place: Singapore | collected 2015-04
GTTTCCCAGTCACGATAAGAAGGCATGGGATAAAATGACCCGATACATACAAAGAACTGATGGAGAAGGTTTTGTTGTGCCTTTAGGTGAACTGTATAGACTGGCTTGTTGTGATTGCGGATTAGTCCATGATGTTATTTGGCTTTACGATGAAGAAACTAAAGAGCTTGGTATGGCAGTTCAAAGAAACAATCGGGCTACGGCACAAAGAAGAAGGAGGCATGGGATTAAATGACTACATTCACAACTGAGGACAGAATCCACGCTTATAGCCATTATGTGTTGCTAGATGAACACGGACAGGCGATGCGTACAGTCAAGACTAAGCACGAAGCCGAAAGCCTAATCAAGACTTACACAGATTGGTCGTACAAATTTGTAAAGCATGAGAAACAAAAACTGGACTTGCCCGATGCACCTTTTTAAATGGATTGGCACGGGCCTGTGTTTAATTGGGATTGGTTTAACCAGTATTAATGAATACCCCGCCAATATTTTATTTGGTTTTGTGGGTAGTGTGATGTGGGCTATCGCTGGTTGGAAGCAAGACGATTGGGCGTTATTTTTAGTAGAATTTGCTGCGGTACTTATGTATTTCTTTGGTATTTATTTGTATGTGTTCAACAATTTAACTAAATGGGGGATTTAGTGTGGAATTTGAGAAATTTTGGGAAGTGTGGCCTAAAAAAGTGGCTAAGAAAAAAGCTGAATCTGCTTGGTCTAAACTCACCCAGCTTGAAAAGCGAGAAGCTATGGAAGCCTTGCCAAACCACCTTAAATACTGGGAAATCAAACAAACCCACATAGACTTTATCCCATATCCTGCCAGTTGGATTAATGCCGAGCGGTGGACTGACATTTTAGACATGACCCCGCCCAAACCAAAAGTCGATAGGTCTTGGATGTTTAGCCAACAAGGAATTGAAGCCAAAGCCAAAGAATTGGGTATTTTGGGTAATGGCTACGATACTTACGAAACATTAAAGAAAAAGATTATGCACAAGCTAGGAATGGAACTTGAATGAGCATAGGCATAAATGTGCAGTACGCCAGTTGTGTAAATGGCGGCATGAATGGGGGTTGGCTAAGTTTAGAGAATACCTATCAAATTACAAACTTGATAGTAAATTACTAGCAGACTTTGCCGACCAATGGACTAAAGGTAACAAAGGTAATCAGGGGGAATGGAAATGAAAGAGTATGACCCACACGAAGCAATCGACTTTATATTTAAAACCGCACCGCAATACGCCAAAGCAAGCGGTGAATTAGCCCAACTGGAAGCGTTTAGACATAGCTTAAAAGCCATCAAAATGGCACAAACTGACGAGCAAAGTCTAGGTGGTCAGGAAAGAGAAGCTTTACGAAGCCAAGAATACCAAGACTTATGCAAAGCTATTGGTGTAGCTACAGAAAATAAAGAAGCCCTGAAATGGCAACTAGAAGCCGCCAAGATGCGGTTTGAAGCATGGCGTACCCAACAAGCTAACGACAGACAAATAGAAAGGTTGACCCGATGAGAGAGTTTGCAGAAGTTTATTTAGACCTAACCCGTGCCATCAAACGGCTACACGAAGCCAAGCTAAAGCAAGACCATGTAAACGCTTACCTAATTAGCTGCGATGTAACTGACTTAGCCCAAGAACTTGAGGATGTACTGCAACGGGATGCCAACATCCAATAAAATGGCGGTATGACCAAAGATGAAAAAGAACACTATGACAAAGTTGCACGGCTCGGCTGTATATTATGCAGACAATACGGAATTAAAGACACGCCCGCAGAAATCCACCACATTAGAAGATTTGGTGGGTTGCGAGAAAACGCAGAGGTCATACCGTTATGCCCCGAACATCATCGAGGGAATACAGGCGTTCACGGACTTGGAGCTAAAGGATTTGAGCGTAGATACAATCTTACTCAAGAAGATTTGCTTACCTTCACGGAGAGGTTGCTCGCTATAAATGAATGATTTAGCACTTTATTTTGGCATTGTCATATTAACGCTGCCTTTAATATCCCTGTTTATAGTTCTAAAGGGTCAAATCCCAACTCGTTAGCCACCGCTTTGGCACGGTTTCTGAAGGTCTTATCGTGTTTAGTCCACGCATGGGTGACGGTATTCCAACGGCTTGCATGAATCATCTCATGGGCCATAGTTCTAATCACCGTATCTAAATGCCCACACCGAGCGTCAGAAATGGTAATTACATGGGCGTGGGTTTCACCATCGTCATATAAATAAGTACCCATAGCGTCAGGGTCGCTATCCACAATAAACTTAATTTCTTCAGGTAATGGCAAATCCCAAGACGCAAACGGCTCAACGCAATAAAGCATTGAGTAAATGTTCTCGATGATTTTGGGTGTTAGCTTCATACCGCAAGAATCTCGCCCCTAAACATTATTTCGTCTTCCCCATAAATCATCACCATTTCAGGCATTAATAATTGACCACGCTCCCATGAAGCCAAGATAAAGCCTTGCCGCCAATCTTTAGCGTTATCCTCAGTATATTGGAAGCTTTCATGGTTAATGTCAGCTAATGTGCCTGTTTGTACGCCCCAGTAGGTCTTTTGGTCAAAGGTTGAGATTGGGCTACAAGTCAGCACATGGGTATGGCCTGTAAAGATATTACAAAAACTAGCCTGTACATTGTTGTAGCCAGCATACCGACCACCCTTATGCCTGTGTTTAATTACAGTATCGTCATTGACCCAAAACGACCAGCAAGTTTCCCAGTTCGGAAAGTGGTATTTCAGGTTAAAGCCATCAACCCCACTAAACTCAGGGGCACGGGCTACAAGGGCAGCTTCATACCGCATATCGTGGTTACCCAAAGTCCAAATCAGCCGACAGCCTGCTGGTTTAACCTTTTCAATCGCTTCTAAATGGGTTTTACAGTAATTTAATTCGTCTAAAACGCTTGGTTTGCGGTCATAGTTAATGGATGGAAAACGGCTCAATACCGCCCCGTCAAACGCATCTCCATTGCAGATAATGGCTTTGGGCTTGAAATGCTCAATAAACTTCAGTAATGCTTTAAATGCGGTGGTAGTTTCATCGGTGAAGTGAGCATCCGAGAATATGATGACACGCCCTTTTTCTAACTCCATACCCCGTCTTACGCTATGTTGCGTTGCTTCTAAGCGTACTTTTAGTTTTTCTTCTCGCTTTTCCCGTTCTTCTTTTGCTTTTTCAGCTAGTTCTTTGTTTCTGTTTAACTTGTAATTAGGGTCGGTATCTAGCTTAATGCTGTATCTAACCTCGATTGACCGCCTACGAGCCATGATATTGCGTACATTGACCCCTGTAACCTTTGATAACGCAGCAGGGCTTGGATTTTCACGCCACTTTGCTATAAATTCATCATCACTTAAAAAATATCCGTACTGATTTGAACCCATAAATAGCCTTGACTATGATAAAGTTAGCCTATATTAACTTAATATTGTTAAAAAACAATGGCATACGCTCGGAAAGTAGATGTTAACCAAGCAGAAATAGTAGAAACCCTAAGAAAAGCTGGGGCTGATGTGTACATTCTATCAAGTGTTGGCAAAGGAATACCCGACTTGATGGTGTGCTTTAACGGTGAAACTATCTTGATGGAAGTCAAGCGTGATGCCAAAGCAAAATACACCAAAGACCAACTCAAGTTTATTGCGAACTGGAAAGGTGGCCCATTGAGTCGTGTAGATAGCCCCGAAGCTGCACTTAGAGTGATTGGTTTAATTCAAAATAACCACTATAATCAGTAAAAACAAGGAGTTTGCATGGAAAATTGTTCATTATTTGTAGCAACATTACTACATTCTGCGACAAACACGCACTTTTTCCATTGGAGCACAGACTCCTATTCCAAACACATCGCTTTGGGCGAATATTACGATGGCATTGTGGAACTAACCGACAGTTTTGCCGAAGCCTACATGGGTAAATACGGCAAACTCACCACATTCCCAAGCGTTTACCACCAACCCAAAGACCCAATTCGTTACCTAGAATCATTACAAGCGTTTGTAGCGGATGCCCGCCAAGATTTGCCCCAAGACAGCGAACTGCAAAACCTGATTGACGAAATTGCAGACCTTATCAACACCACAACTTATAAACTTAAGTTCTTGAAATAAAAGGATATTTTATGCCATTAGTTAAATCAGGTAGCAAGGAAGCAGTCGGCAAAAACATCAAAAAAGAGATGGAAGCTGGCAAACCTAAAAAACAAGCTGTTGCAATAGCTTTAGCTACTGAGCGTAAATACGCTAAAGGTAGCCGTAAGAACAAGCTAGAAGAAGCCTACGGCAAATACATTGAATCGAAATCTTGAAATTTCTTGAATTTTCTTGAAAATGAGCCGCCAAGACCAAATCCGTGCTGCGATGGATAAGCACGATAAGCCGATTCCCAAGGCAACAAAGGGTAAGGGTCGGAACTACTTATCAACTGAAGAAGGTGCTGGCATGACCGCCAAAGGTCGAGCAGCTTATAACCGTAAGAACAACGCAAATTTACAAGCCCCCCAAAAAAGCGGGCCAAGACACGATAGTTTTTGTGCTAGGTCTAAAGGCTGGACAGGGGAACGAGGAAAAGCAGCAAGAGCGAGATGGGGTTGCTAATATGAAAGACGGATTGTATGCCAATATTCACCGAAAAAGGGCTAGGATTAAGGCGGGGTCAGGCGAAAAGATGAAGAAAGCTGGCGAAGAAGGCAGACCATCCGCCCAAGACTTCAAAGATGCTGCTAAGACTGCTAAAAAGCCCCGCAGACAAATGATTGCTGACGCTATGAAGGATATGTAATGGAACATATGAACAAGAAGTTTCCTAAAGGCAACGAATTACTACGCCCCCACAAAGAAACCACATTAGAAAAGAACCAAAAGATGCGTGAGCGTAGAAAAGCCATGCTAATGAAGCACTTTAATAAGTTTCAAAAGGACATAGCTTAAAAAGTAGTATAGAATTACCCTAACTAAATCAATCACTTGAGGTAGTATGAGTAATAAACAATTAAAAAATAATCCTAAAGGGGCAGGCAGACCGCTTGGAAGCCCTAATAAATCCACCGCATTGGCTAGAGAAGCCATAGCACGCTTTGTTGATGGGAACAGTCATAAGCTACAAGAGTGGCTAGAAGCCATTGCTGATGACCCTAAATACGGCCCTAAACAAGCGTTTGATTGCTTTATGCAAGTGGCTGAATACCATGTGCCTAAACTAGCCCGTACTGAACACACAGGAAGCGAAGAAAAACCAATCCGTTATGTTATTTCATGGAAGAAGTAGCTGACTTTCAGGATGTAAACATAGAACTATATAAGCCTAGAGATGTATTTCTAGACTTCCATGACCGCCAACAGCGATGGGCTATCATTATTGCTCACCGCAGAGCAGGAAAGACGGTAGCCTGTATTAACGATATTCTGTGGCGAGCCATGACGGAAGAAAAGGAGAACGCTAGGTATGCGTATATTGCCCCCTACTATGCTCAAGCTAAGTCTATTGCTTTTGATTATCTTATGCAGTTTAGTGAGCCAGCCCGTGTTAAACACAATATCTCAGAGTTGTGGGTCGAGCTATTCAACGGGGCTAGAATTCGTTTGTTTGGTGCAGACAATCCTGACGCACTTAGGGGTTTATACCTAGATGGCGTAGTCCTAGACGAATATGCCGACATGAAACCTCGATTATGGGGTGAAATTTTGAGACCCTTATTGGTCGACAGAAACGGGTGGGCCACATTTATAGGTACACCGAAAGGGCATAACACTTTTTACGACATATACCAATACGCTACCCTTAATCCTGATGAATGGTACTGCAAGGTATTACGGTCAAGCCAAACCAAGCTAATTCCTCAAAAAGAACTGGATGACGCCCTAAAGTCCATGAGCGTTGACCAATACCAGCAAGAGTTTGAATGTAGCTTTGAAGCTGCCATATTGGGTGCTATATACGGCACGGAGATGCGACTGCTTACAGACGCAGGCAGAATTACCAAAGTCGAGTGCGACACCATGTTTCCTGTGCATACAGCATGGGATTTGGGCTTTAACGATGCTACGGCTATATGGTGGTATCAGGTCGTACACGGGGAGATTCGGGTATTGGATTACCACGAAGCACACGGGCAACCCATCGTTTACTACGCCAACCAAATTAAAGAACGCCCTTATGAATATGGCACACATTGGCTGCCACACGATGCACGGGCTAAGACACTAGCTAGTGGTGGTAAGTCAATAATTGAACAATTAATGGATAAATTGCCCCTAAAAAGCGGAAATTTGTTTAAAATCGTACCTAATCTGTCACTTCAAGACGGTATTCAAGCAACAAGGATGGCATTGGCTAGGACTTGGTTTGACGGCATGAAGTGTCAGGAAGGCATCGAATGTTTGCGTCAATATCAACGGGAATACGATGAGGATAAGAAGGTATTTCGAGATAAGCCTAGACATGATTGGACTAGTCATGGAGCGGATGCTTTTAGGATGCTTTCTATTGCTTGGCGAGATGAAACAGAGATTGAAAGACAAAATCAGCCGATTAAAGGCATATTTGTCGGACAGACTGATGTGACGCTAGAGGAAATGTGGAAATCCACACCAAAGACTAATTATCAAAGGTACTAACTATGAACGATACCCTGAACAAAACTTATGAGGATTGGTATAACACCATCGCTCAGTATGACAAAGCGTTTAGGGAATGGGAAGCTAGAGTACCCCGCATCATCAAACGGTATCGGGATGACAGCCGTACCCGTAACAACCCAAACGCTCGTTTTAATATTCTTTGGTCAAATGTTCAGGTCATCAAGCCTGCCATCTTTGCCCGTTTACCTCGCCCCGATGTAAGCCGTAGATTCCGTGACAACGACCCGATTGGGCGTGTTGCGTCAATGATGCTTGAGCGGGCGTTGGAATATGAGATTGAACACTATAGCGACTATCGCTCGGCTATGGATAATGCGGTGCTTGACCGCTTATTGGGTGGGCGTGGCACGGCATGGGTGCGGTATGAGCCACATATTGTTGCAGAACAGAACGACCTAAACACAGGCGTAGCTGGTTCAATGCCTGAAGATGGACTACAGATTACAGAGGATGCCGATGAATCAGAAACGGAAAACGCTGAATTGGTGGAATCGCAGGAACGCATTGAGTATGAGTGTGCTCCAGTTGACTATGTGCATTGGCGTGACTTTGGTCATACTGTTGCTCGTACTTGGGAAGAAGTAACTGCCGTATGGCGTAAGGTTTATATGGGCAGACAAGCCCTAATTGACCGCTTTGGTGAGGAAGTTGGTAGCCGTATCCCACTAGACACCAAGCCTGACACCGATAAATGGGCTACCAAACAGATGGTTGCCGAGCATTACCAAGCTTGTATATACGAAATTTGGGATAAAGAGCAAGGCAAAGTCTTTTGGATTAGCAAGTCAATGGGTGAAATCCTTGACGAAAAGGATGACCCACTACAGTTAGAGGGCTTCTTCCCATGCCCCAAACCTTTGTATGCCACCCTAACAACCGACAACCTAGAGCCAATCCCTGACTTTGTTCTATACCAAGACCAAGCCAAGCAGCTTGACACCCTTGCCGACAGGATTGATGGCCTTGTAAACGCCCTGAAGGTGCGTGGTGTTTACGATGCTTCCGAGCCAAGCCTACAACGCTTGTTCTCTGAGGGCGAGAACAACACCTTGATTCCTGTCAAGAACTGGCAAGCCCTTGCTGAAAAGCAAGGCATGAAAGGTGCATTAGACCTTGTTGACCTAGCCCCATTTGCCCAAGCCCTACAGATGGCTTATCAGGCGATGGAGCAAGTCAAGGGCCAAATCTATGAAATTATTGGTATTGCCGACATTCAGCGTGGTCAGACCGACCCCAATGAAACGCTTGGTGCTCAGATTATTAAGTCCAATAACGCTGCTGGTAGGCTCAAATACCTACAACACGCAGTCGTGGACTTTGCAACAGAACTGTTGTGTATTAAGGCACAAATTATCTGTAAACACTTTACTGAGGACACCATTGTCAAGATTAGTGGTGCAATGCAACTAAGCCCACAAGACCAAGCCTTAGTGCCACAAGCCCTAGCTTTACTCAAAGACGAACCCGCTAAGAACTTCCGCATTGAAGTGACTAGCGATTCGATGATTTATCAGGATGAGCAACAAGAGAAACAAGACCGTGTAGAGTTCTTGACTGCTGTATCCCAGTTTATGACTAGCGTATTGCCTGTAGCCCAACAAGCCCCCGAACTAGCACCTTTGCTATTGGAGATGCTCAAGTTTGGTGTGACTGCGTTTAAGGCTGGTAAAGGTATGGAAGGGCTTATTGATGAAACTGCCGATAATATTAGAAACCAAACTAAGGCGATGGAAGGTCAACCCAAACCACCGCCCGTTGAAGTGCAAAAGATTCAGGCTCAATCACAGGCGAAACTTCAGGAAATGCAAGTACAAACTCAGTTGGAACAGCAAAAGATGGCTGCTGAGATGGAGTTGGAAAAGGCTAAACAAGAGTATCAAGCACAAGAGAATCAGCTTAAATTCCAACTGGAAGAACAGCGTAATGCTCAAGAGCGTGAGATGGAGATGAAGTTAGCTCAGATGAAGATGATGACTGAGCGTAACACCCAACTCTTATTGGCTTACATTAATAATGGGGCTAAGATTGAAACGGCTCGTATCTCCGCAGGCGTAGATTCAGGCGAGGGAATCCCTGAAATGTATGACATGGATGAGGATATGATTAAAGCCCAAGAGCATCCATTAGCCCCGATTGCTAACGCTATTGCTCAAGGTAACGCAGAAATGACCGCCACATTAGGGGCGTTGATTGACAAACTTAACCAACCCAAACAAGTCCTAAGGGATGAGAACGGTAAAATCATAGGAGTAACAAATGCCCAGTAATCTTAAATATTCCAACGGTACTCGTAACGCCCAACAGAATGGGCTGATTACCTACGCAGGGTCGGGCGCAAAGATTAACATTTATGCTGGTAGCCAACCCGCTAACGCTAATACCGCTATATCAGGGCAAACCCTACTGGTTACCCTTACAGTATCAGGCTCGTTTGGAACGGATAGCAACGGAACAATTACCTTGTCAACCGTGACTAACGGCACAGCCGTAGCTACTGGCACAGCTTCCTTCTTCCGTATTACTCAGTCTAACGGCACAACCGTAGTTATGGATGGCTCGGTAGCCACAAGTGACGCAGACTTGGTTTTAAACAATACAAGTATCGCAACGGGCCAGGTAGTCAGTATCTCGGCAGGCACAATCATCCGAGCCAACCAGTAAGGATAAAACATGGCTTTAGTCCTAAAAGATAGGGTAAAAGAAACAACCCCTACCACAGGCACAGGCTCGTTTGCCCTTGCTGGTGCGGTAACTGGTTATGATTCGTTTGGTCAAATTGGCAACGGCAACACCACATACTATGCGATTTACCTAGACGGTGGCTCAGAGTGGGAAGTGGGTATTGGTACTTATACATCGCCCTCGACCCTATCCCGTGACACCATCCTAGCTTCAAGCAATGCGGGTAGCGTAGTTACATTCTCGGCAGGGCAAAAGACCATTTGGTGCGATTACCCCGCAGGCAAAGCTGTATATACCGATGCCACAGGCAGTATTTCTCAGTCGATTGTTAATGTTTCAGGCATTACGGGCCATATAAGTAGCCCCGATTATGTGCAATTTGACACAAATTATGCTACCGCATTAGGGGTTGGTCAGCTTGGATGGGATGGCAATAATACCCTTGCGGTAGGAATGGCTGGCGGTAATGTGGTTCAGCATATTGGTGAAGACCAATACTTTTACATTAAAGCAAGTTCTGCCATAACCAAAGGGCAGTTAATCATGTTTACTGGGGCGGTAGGTGCTTCAGGTGTATTAACAGGAGCACCATCTACAGGGGTGACTGTACCTGAATACATCATGGGTATTGCGGCTGAATCCATTGCTAATAATGGCTTTGGCTTGGTGCAATGCTTTGGTGAATTAACCAATATAAACACCAACGGCTTTAACGAAGGCGATGTACTGTATTACGATTCTGCTGTAACTGGCGGTTTGACCAATGTTTATCCGTCTAGCGGAATTATTGTTACTGTTGCCGCAGTCGCTAAAAAATCGGCTGGCGGTGGTGTTTTATCTATTCGTTTAACGGAAACCCCACGCATTACTGCATCAACAGGCATTTCTGTTAGCCAAACCAATGCGGGTGCTACGATTACAAATCCAGCCCCCGACCAAACCGTAGCGATTGCAAGCGGTACTGGAATTAGTGTTACAGGCACTTACCCTAACTTTACTGTTTCCAATACAGGCGTTACTAGCGTTACTGGCACATCCCCTGTTGTATCGTCAGGTGGTACTACCCCTGCTATTTCAATGCCTGCCGCCAATGGTTCAACCAACGGTTATTTGACTAGCACCGATTGGACTACCTTTAATAACAAAGGTTCAGGAACGGTAACAAGCGTTTCTGCCCTAACTCTAGGCACGACAGGCACAGACCTAAGTTCTATTGTAGCTAACAGCACGATTACTCCTGTCATTACGCTAAATGTGCCTACGGCATCGGCTACTAATCGTGGTGCTTTAAGTTCTACGGATTGGACTACTTTTAACAATAAAGCCAACGCATTTACTTACACTACAAACTACATTCCGTATGGTCAAGGCACGACAACCCCAACCCAATCGGCTAATCTGACCTTTGATGGCACAACCCAAACCGCCCCAATCCAACGGGCTAGTAACGGCATTGTGACCAACAATAAGACGATTGCTACAAGCTACACCATCCCATCAACTGACAATGCAATGTCAGCAGGGCCAGTAACCATTAATAGCGGGGTAACGGTCACCGTATCAAGTGGCTCACGCTGGGTAGTCCTCTAAAATGCTAGGCTTTAACGCCTTTTCTGAACAGGCAATATCGGACATCAGTTTGCCCGTTATTACGGGTGTGCTTTATGCCGTAGATAACAACGATGCTGCCAACCTATCAGGTCAAGTCTTAGTTGCTGGTTCTATCAATACTACTGATGGCACAGACTACGCCTTACTAAGCGGTGAGAACAGGGTTGACGGGGTTATTGATACTACCGATAGCCCTGATACCGACCAGTTTACGGGGGCAGTAGCCGTCAATGGCGTACTAAATGCTACAGATGGCACGGATACCGCATCGCTGACAGGCGAGGTTGGTGTTGAGGGTGTCATCATTACCACCGACAATAACGACACAGCCTTGCTTGTAGGGGAAACAGGGCCAGCACCTAGCCCCACAGGAATTGATACCCATGACGGCTTTACTGAAGAAGAAATCCGCAGAGCTAGAAACTTAGACCGCAAGATTCGGGAAAAACAACTAGCCCTTTACAAAGCCCAAGAAGAAGCTAAGAAACGCAGAAAA
>OGWI01000080.1_pt1 | contig 11449 bp, 9 predicted proteins | sample 1576021 | NCBI WGS metagenome assembly OGWI01 (sample SAMN07581557, study PRJEB24739) | freshwater metagenome | place: Singapore | collected 2015-04
TTGCGCCGTAAACTTTATTAGCAACTTGACTAGTTACTGGAGTAATTCCAACAACGATATAGTCGTATTTATCTAAATAATCTTTTGTCCATGTCACGCTAGGGACTAGCCATTCAACATCAGCAAAAAAGCATCTAAATTTACAGGTATAAGACTTTCAGAAGCAGATAGTCCTAAAAGTTTGTCTATATTTCTTGTATTTTTAAAAGGTAAAGACGGATATATTGTTTTTGGCCATGCCTTAGTTAATAATTTATTATTAGCTTCAGTAATAATATCTATACAAGATTCTTTAGCTAAATTAAATTCAGTTCTTTTAGAATAAAAAGTACTAAAAATACTTAATGGATCAGCATCAATTGCATTAAATCCATGTTTGTACTGCCACAATTGAGGGTAATCCGCAACAAGAACAAGTTTTTCAGACTCATACATCAGATTTATTACATTCATTGCGCCGTAAACTTTATTAGCAACTTGACTAGTTACTGGAGTAATTCCAACAACGATATAGTCGTATTTATCTAAATAATCTTTTGTCCATGTCACGCTAGGGACTAGCCATTCAACATCAGCAAATACAGAAATTCTGTCAGCTAAAGTTTTAAAAAATGTAACATTGGTAGATGGCTTTGTGTGATGTGAAGCCATGCCAGTTAATAAAATTTTCATACAAATCCTTACATGAAGTTAGTGGGGCACCATAAAGATGCCCCACCAACATACATGATTCCTAGAACGGTTCGTTAGAGGAAACTGGTGCCGCAGGCGCAGGGGCAGGCGCAGGGGCAGGAGCTGGAGCAGGGGCAGCAGGGGCAGGAGCTGCCTGAGGAACCCCAGCAGTTACAACAGCATCAGCAGAACGAATAATGTGGTACTGCTTAATTTCATTACTGCGATTGCCGTTGTAGGTTTTAGTACCTAGAGTTGCACGGAAAGATCTTCCAAGCAGTGCTTGTTCAATCTGAGCGTTACTTGGCTGAGAGTTAAAATACTCTTTGCCAAGACCTAGAGCTGACATCTTCATAAAGAACATGCCAAGTGCCTTGCCATTCTCTGGAGAAACGACAAGGTTGTCCCAGACACGACGCTTTGCATAAGGACCACCCTGAACCTCAGTTGTGATCTTAAACATAGTCTTGCCAGTCTGAGTGACTGTTGCCTTAGCGTCGATTACTTTTAGTTCGTAATCGCCATCTGGCATTGGTTCGAAGTTGGTAGTTGTTTCTCCAGCTTCTTGAATGAGTTGAGACCAATTAACTGATGACATGTGGTCTAACCTTCTTTCTTTGTTGTAGTGGATTGAGCCTTCTGACCGAAGACCATATCGAGCATGCGTTCTACACCTAGATCGCCTTGCTCAACGACTTTACCTAGACGTCCTTGAACGCGCTCACCTGCTTCATACTCAGGAGTACGTTCAACATACATGCGACGTACTTTGTATGGTGGCTGAAGTGGATCAGGATTCGGCATCTGCTCCACGGTGATTGCGCCAAGGATATCGTAGAAATACGGGGCCTGAATTGCTAGCTGACCCTGTAGGTAAGGACGATATACGCCATCCTGACCCTTACGAGCCATAGCAGTCAGTACTACAGCCTCAAGAGGCTGAGTAGGGTGCATCGTTAGGTCACGGAGGTCACGAAGTAGTGCACCCATGTGGCGAAGTAGTTCGCCCCACTGCTGCATCTTCATCTGCTCTGTACCAGCGATGTTGTCCATGCACTTAACCTGCAACTCTGAAATCGAGTCGATGATTAAGGACTTGAACTGGTGTTTTCCAGCCTGTAACCACTGGAAAGCTTTAATAACAACGTCATAATCATTTACTTTGACTACAACGGTGTCCCAGGTTCCGTCAGCCACAGGGGGCTCTTCACGGATTGGGTCCCAATACTTTACATTGATTGGTAGGAAGCGGTGGCCTCCCTCAACATCGAGCATTAGGCGAGGATATGGTGCTGTGACAGCAAAGGTTGATTTACCAACCTTAGATTCGCCATAAACCATAATGGTTAAACTGCGTTCTACGTCAGACATCATTCACTTCCTTTTTTCTCTTCATTTGTGTAATAACCGTACGGGTCGGCGACCTCGAACGCATCGCTAATCGCTGCTTCAGCTGCCGAACCATCGTCAACTAGCGGGCAAATAGCGAAGAATTGGCATTTCCATTTGCAGTCACGAGACGGCTTTGGATATGCAAGTTTGTAGTGGCTTTCTCCTGCGTCAAGACCATCACGTACTCGAAGCATATCTTCAAGAGTACCTTCCAGTCTTTGCCAGAAAGAACGTAATGCAAAAGCATTATGACGAACAGTTATCTGGTCATAAAAAGGTGGTTTAGCATATGCTCCACGCTTTACTTTGCGTAGCATTGTAAAAATTCCACCCTCGGAACGTTCACCATCTTTGTTTTGAGCCTCTTCTAAAACCATATAAGTTAAAATCTGCTCATTCATATTTGCTGTGGAACCAAAATCAGCAAAAGAACCACCAACAGTTTTAAAGTCACGGAACATACGAACGCCATCAATCTTGCGACGAACACGCATGTCAATTTTTCCCTGAAGAATTACTCGACCTTCCATCATAGGGCGTTCAATAACTTCTTCTGTAGAAATCATTTCTAGTTCTGCGTCAATACCTTCAATCTCTACCCACTCTAGGTAGCCCTCAAGCATAACACGGCCAAGTTCGGCTTCGGTCTCTAGTTCACTAGTATCACGATATTCATCAGTAAGAATCTTCATATCTCTTTCAACAAGTTCAGCATGTGCATCTAAAAGAGGTTTACCAGTCGAATAGTAAATATCTAATGCTTCGTGAATACGAGACCCAAGAGCAAGTGCTCCAGTAAAGTTTTTTACTTTTGGCTGAAGACGACGGTAGTAAGTAAACCACCAGCGGCGACGGCAGTCTTTGAATGTTTGAATCTCTGAGTTAGAAATTCTAATTGGTTCATTCATTTAATTTAACCTTTCAGTTTGATGTCATCAAAAAAGTTATATAACCCATCAAGCGACGGAGCCTTTTTGAATAATGGTTGTGATGCTATTTCTTCTAGGGCACTAGAAGAAGATACTAGTTGTTTCATATAATCAAGAAACTCTTGATGCGACGAAAAATCATCATAATTAATAAAACAATCTTCATTAAAATCTTTTTTAGCCCATTCGTCTCCCCAGTAAATAGGGATACATCCACAGAACTTAGCATCAAATAATTTCTCCGTAACATATCCTACAGAGTTTGTGTTCTCAAAGCAAATATTAAATATATAATTTTCTAAAAGTTCACGCTTATCTTTGTTTTTTGTTTCCCCATCATTAGGGATTGGGTTCTGAAAAACATAACCATACCCATCTACTGGAAATACATTCTCATTAAGACTTATAGCAACTTCTATACGGTTACGAGTTGGATTACTGGCAACAATACAGCAAGCACGCTGTCTATTAAGAGTCTTTGACGGATCTTGAATTTTTGTTAAATCATTTATTTTTTGTACTTCTTCTGGAGACCACCAATCAATATACTGCATCCATGTAGGTAATCTATACGTACTTGTAGTCAAATCAGTTTCCTTGAACCCCAAAAATATATCTCCATCAATATAAAAGTATTTATTGGGGTAGCGTTCATTAACTTCACCAGTAAAAAAGATTCTTTTTGCTTTTCCAGTGTCTACTCCAGATAGACTCCCAAACACCGTGTAAATAACATAATCAGCTTTTTTGTGGTCATCTACAATTACTACTTCTTCTCCAACAAAGTAATCTTGCATAGCTTTCTTAAAAAAGTTATTTTGCGGATTAAATGTTGGCCAAAAACCATGAAAAGAAATATTTACTGTCATTATTTACTTTCTTTCAGCATCTTAAGTAACTGCTGCTTATCTTTTACAATTTGTTCAAAATTATCTGATTTTGTATCAAGAGCCTGAATAACTCTTTCTTCAATTGTTCCTTCGGTGACGTAGTCGGTAATAATTACAGAATCGTGGATTTCAGAACCAATACGATGAACGCGATCCAGTGCCTGCTTATAGTCAACAAGAGACCAAGGTCTTTGTAGCATAACAAGCCTGCGAGCCGCCGTCAAGGTTACTCCTACTCCACCAGCCTGAGCAGTAAATAAAATCCATTTGGTACGGCCAGACTGAAAATCATCAATTGATTTTTGACGTTCATCAGCATCCTGAGCACCAGTAATTAAACCATGCTCAATTCCTTCTTTAGTTAGACGAGCACTTAATAGGTCAATTAACTGTCTAGATACAGCACACACAGCTACGGAGTCGTCACCAAAGTCGCCGTTTTTAATATCATCCATAAGAGCATCTATCTTACAAGAAGGGTCTGACAAAAACAATCTTTCTTCGCCAGTTTCATCAACAGAAATTTCTGCATAAGAGCTAGCAAATTGTAAAAGGCGTAAAGTTTGAGTAAGCGGATTTGGTGCAACTACAGACTCCACAGTTCCTTCTTCTCGTTCAAGAAGAGTGATCATGTGCTCCAACATTTGTTTATAGGCTTTTTGTTGCTTTGTGCCCATTTCAACATCGCGACGCTCTGTAATGACTTCGGGTAGCCAAGGAAGAACTCTAGATTTAAGCATACGACGCATACGAGGATTTATCGCAGCATAAAATTCTTCTTCCATATGTGCTTTAACCCCAAGAACAATCATTCCACCAAAAGCATTAATCATGGTATCTACCATTCTGTCAATCCATTTACTTTTACTTGGCCATTCTTTTGGAGAAAGCCAGTGCAAAATAGGCCATAAATCAACAACATTATTAGCAATTGGTGTTCCAGTTAGAGCAAAACGAATATCAGCATCACCAGTTGCAGACCATAAGGCACGAGTTTGCTTAGACTTAGGGTCCTTTGAGCGGTGAATTTCATCAGCTATTACAGCTTTAAACTCTATATTATTTAGCTCCCTAGGGTGGACCTCACAGCGTGCGGGGGTAATTCTAGAGTCGTGACCCTTACAATCGACGCAACGCGCTAAAGACATAGACCCATAAGAAGACAGACGAGAGTGAGTACGTAGTGATTCCCAGTTAATAATTATGACGTCTGATTGCTGATCAAACTGAGCTCTTCTTTGGGTTGCAGTTCCATTAATTACAGTCACATTTACCCCTGGCCACCACTTGTCAAACTCACGTTCCCAGTTTCTTTTAAGAGTATTAGGACACACAATAAGTACAGGAAAAATATCCTCGCCATTGTCATGCATTTTTTTAAGTGCACGGATAGCCTGAGCAGTTTTTCCAAGTCCAGGTTCGTCTGCAAGAAGTGCGCGCTTAGCTGTAACTAAAAATTCAACTCCAGCCCGCTGGTGCGGAAATAGGTCTAAATCTCCAGTATCAGAAATATCTACATCCCTAAGTTGATTAGATGGATCAATTCTTACTGCTTTTTCATTGGCAGCCCATGCAGATAATCTAGGCCCAATTTCAAGTTCTGAGCGGAATGTAGACCTTAAAGCTAGACATCCAGCCCAGGATAGAGGTATACGCCAAACAGACGCCTTGGCGTCCCAGGCAGCTCCTGGAAGACTTTTACAGAGTTCTTTAAACCGCCATTCGGCGTTTATAATAATGTGTTCACCTGTTGTGATGTCTAGGTCAACAAATACAGTCATTAATTTTCCTTGTCATTTTGTATATACATATTAGCAGAAATTTTATTGCTCGTGTGATTTTTTTGCTAATAATTTATTTATTCAGCAAATTCACAGGATGCCACCCTTTCTTTACAAAGTATAGCAGCCCATGACGTATGGCGTCAAGTGCATGTCCTTCCCCACCCCTATGCCAATATTCAAGTTTTTTAAGGGCTTCATTAGGAAACATGGCTTTTGCATCAGCTGGAGCTTGAAATGAAAAGTCATCAGGTAATCTATCGTTATCCATAATGCATTGTTTCATTATTCCAATTTGCTCTAGCGAGTACGGCGATTGAGAGTTTCTTACCGTTTGGGCATTTATTGTAAATCTTTCGCAAACAATTTCAAGTTTCACATCTTTTTCTTTAGCATATTCAAATGCATTACGAATTGTTTTTGCATACTCTTCTTGCTGTACTTCGGTAGACCAAAGTATAAATGGGTCATCACCATCATTTTGCTCAAATAAAGCAATTCCACTGGCTTTTCCAGGATCAATTGCTAGCACTAATCTATACATATTTTGCTCCCCAGTTTTCTAGTGGCCCGTCTACGTCAGCAGTGAGCGGAACAGCCCAGTTTTCTCTAGTAGTCATACACTCACGTACAGTTTGTTTAAATTCTTCTACTTGATCTCTAGGAGCGTTTAGTACAATTTCATCATGAACAGGGACAATTAAGTAATCAGTTAAATCGGCCTGATCAAGCTTAATTAGATTTGCTTTAAAAATTTCTGCAGCACCACCTTGAATTAAATAGTTAACCAAAGTATAAACACGATCTTCATCACAAGGCAAGCGACGCCCAGTCCAAGTATTTACGTAGCCTTGACCAGTAGATTGCAGGCGACGCATTCCAGCATCTTCTACACGCTTTTGAAACATTTGCATTCCAGGGAATCTTTTATCAAACTCGTTAGAAACAGCACGCATCTGGTCTTCTGGCACACCAGCAGTCAAAGCCTGCTTTGCTATACCTGCACCATAAAGACGCCCATAAACTACACCTTTGATAAGGCTACGACGTTTGTCGGACTTTTGCATAGTCGGGTCTTGATAAATTTCACGGCCAATCTCGGTGAATGGGTCAGAGCCAGTAGCGTCTGCAAGATTGAATAGATTAATCAGGTTTGGGTCTTGAGAGAGTGAAGCAAACATACGAAACTCAACCTGGTCAAGGTCAGAAGTGACAATTACATGGTTGTCATCTTTTGGCAAAAATGCGCGACGCACCGTGTCGTCACCTTTTGGCAGGGTCTGGAGCGCTGGGTTCTGAATCGACATACGACCAGTACGAGCACCAAGAGTTTTTACAGATGGGTGTACAAATCCATTAACATTATCATTAATAAAATTTAAGAAATATGTATTTGCAAGTTTGTCTGCTTTTCTTTGTTTTAAGACAGTAGACGCAAGTTCCTGAACTTCAGGAGTTCCGTCTCTCATAAAAAGTTTTAGCTGGTCTGCAGATGCAGATTTTTGACCAGACGGAGTGAGCTGAGTTATCTCTGCACCTAAAGATTCAAAAGCCCTAACCAATTGAGCATTACTAGTGATTGAAAGTCCATTGTAATTTTTCTTTCCCCACTCTTTGACTTGCTCTGTATAGCTAACAAGTTCTTCATATTTTTTCTTAGAGTAGTCAAGGTCTAGACGAGCACCATTTAGTTCCATACGTGTCACTATACGACGAGTATTCATTTCAAGTTCATAAGCATTTGCATATGGTTGACCTGGACCACATTTATCCCAAAACATTTCCCACAGTCGCATGGTTAATACAGGGTCTAAAGCACCGTATGCCCAATAAGGTTGAAAATCAATTGGAACAGTTCCCCATGTCCATCCATTAGAAATCATTCCATCATCTAAAACTTGTTGCATACGAGCAGCATTAGCATCAACATATCTAGAAGTTAAAGTTTTTAAAGCACCAGAGCCTAAAGGGTCTATAAGGTGGGCCATAATCATTGTGTCATGAGCACGATGCCATGGAATTTGCCACCTTGATTGAATTTCAAACCATCTTGCTTCAAAGGCTACGTTGTGACATACAATAGGACCATCAAATTTGTCCATTGCTTCATAAAAAACGCCAGACCATTCATTCCACGGAATAGACCAGCCAGTCTGACCGTCTCCCACTTGAACTAACCGTAGTTGACCATGCCAAGGAGATAAAGCATCTTCACGCTTACCGCCTGGAAGTTCTCCAGTCTCAGTATCAATAGCAATTGCGTTATATGGTCGACGCTCTCCAAGCCAAGTAATAAATTCATTGGCTTTTTCAACGCTATTTATGAGATGCAATTTAACATCTCCTAGACCAGAAGTAGTCATATTGTCCTTAGTTTTGTCTTTGTGTAGTTAGTATAGGTTATTTACAAGAAAAAATCTAGGGGATTACCTCAATTTTATAAATATTTTCAATTTCAATATCTTTCTTTGAAGCGTCCTCGAGAAGCCTTTGAGCTACGTTTGTAAGGTATTTAGCTCCGCCTTGATCATATTTATATAGAGCATCTAAAACTGCAGAAGGCTCTTCTGAAACCTGAGCCCAATAACGGTATTTTTCTGGAAAAACAAGGTCAGCCTCTCCAGTTGGGTCACACTCATAGCAAGGAATAGAGCGTTTATCTATTTCAGTAAAATTAACTTCTGTTAAGCCATACCTCTCAACAAGTGGGCACGCTGCGCCGTGATAGACAAGCGATACACCTATTCTGGATAGAATATAAGATCCGCTTTCTGTTTTGTATAAATAGAACTCAATCCAGCGGGTAGAATCTTTTCTATAAGAAGATGATTTACCTAGCAAAATACCATTAAATTGAAGGGTTCTTGGCCCGTCTTTTACCATGTATTCAGTCATTTTTTATCTTTCTGTGCTTATAACTATTATACATGAATAAATTATGTGACTAATAACCCACCGCCGCCGCCACCAGAACCAGTTGAACCAGTGGAAACAGTAGTATAAACGTATTTATATGTAACTCTTAATCTAGGGAAATCTTCTAATGTTGTAGTTGGATCTACCCCATCAAAATACCCATAGTTTAGCTGGTTTGGATTACTATACCATGTTTTTGTAGAACTGTTTGTAAGTCCAAGTAAAATTCCCTTAGCTGTACCGTCAGCAAAAGACGAATACCAAGTACTAGGTAATGAAATCCATTTACCTTCTCCTCTAGAGAAAGTTGCCGTTGTGGCAGGAACAGTATTTACAATATTGCTCGCTGATACGGACGATGCTGGAAGCGAAGTATAATTGTGAGCACCAATATAAGCAGTAAGTCCAGAAGACATATAAGAATATTTATTGTGTAGATACAATTCTAATTTAGTTATCTCAACACTTGAATAGTTGTTAGCTATACCTAAATCAGGGAATATAATTACTGACTTTTTAACTCCACCAGCTTCATTAGACGTTCCCTGATAAATAGAATATCTGTAAGCAAATGGATTTGTTGTTCCAGTTCCTTTTCCATAAGAGTCGTAATAAGCAGTATTTGACGCATTTACAGTTTTTATGTAGGTAACTATCTCTGTTGGGGCAGAATTAGCATCAGTTTCTTGTGTAGGGTACCCAGTAGTCCAAGGCTTAGTCTGTTCAGCATTATAAATAAGTTTATTTTGACCAACATCACTTACACTAAATAATCCATTTACAATACCAGAATTATCTTTAATTGAATATTCTGAATTTGCAGTTGTTGACGAGTGTCTAAATCTTAAAATCCAATAAATAGGGACCCCAGAAGGAAGATACTGTCTATTTAATGAGTATTGATTTGAAGACCATTTGGCAGTTTGCGTGCTAGAGTTTGTATTTCCATTTGCAACAGGAGAACTTGGTGCAACAATAAAATGAGTTGCATTAGAAAAAACTATAGAAACATTTGATTGATTCCAAGACGGAGATGTATTAGAATATCCAGTAATATCAATTTCTTGACCTGGCTGGAATAAGTTTTTTGAAGTGTAGGTATGATGCGTACCATTACTTGAAGCCGCTGTAATACTATGAGACCAGACTTTACTTGATTGTATAGTTAATACTGGATCAATTAACTCTACAGAAACTAAAAGATTGGTATCTATAGCCGTAGATGCACCAGATGCATAGCTTATAGCAGAATTATTAATTTTAGTAATTGTTATAGCAGAGCCATCAAGAGATGTATTTGTGCCAAGATAATAAACTCTAACAACAGCATTAGTTTTTAAGTATTCTCCAAATTCTGAAGGAATAGTTACAACAGCAGTCGTATTTCCGCTTGCCCTACTAACATATCCAGGAGTAGCATTCGCGCTTTGAGAATAGTATTCATTTGCCGTAAATGTAATAGTTTTTACAGCGTTTGCAGTTGTATTAATTGTAAAAGCAGTTGAATTTATAATTGAGTTAATTTTGGCAGTAGTTATATTAGAGTTACCATTAGGTGCTGTTCCAGTAACAGTTATTGTTCTTCCTTTAAATAATGCATATGTATTAGATAAAGTAATTGTGTTTGAGTTAGCAGCCGTATTTCCAGTTATATTAGCTAGCGCAGGAAAAGGAAAACGTATAGTTCTACTTGGAACAGTTAGGAAAGTTCCAGATAAATCTCTCCAACCAGTAGATTGACCAGACGGAACAGTATGAGTTAAATGCTGGGCAATAGATGCATTTGCTCTAAGTGGGGCGGTACTCAATACTAATTCAAGTGATGTATTTCTAGGTAATGTTGTATTTGGCATCATTCCAGCTGAACTAGCATGTATAAAATATGACCTATTATCTTCTAGTTGAAATGATCCAGCTCCGAGTCCAAAATACAAAGCATTTGTATTTACAACCTGACCATCGGTTATTTTCCAGTTGGCTGTGTAAATAAGACCGCGTGCAAGCCTATTTAACAGGCTATCTGTATAGTCAGTGTTGTTATACCTAGCATCAAGAAAACTTCCAGCCAAATCTGAAGAACCAATTTTTATTGGGTCAATACCATCATTTGGAATATCATTTACTATTAGATGATCAACTTTGACACTAGAAAATACTCCATTTCCATCTTCATCTATAGTTGCTTCATATTTTCCAGTCGCGTCATTATATAGACCAAAAAAGTTTTTATCTGCACCAGTAGTTAAATTTATGGGCACACCACCGTTTGGATCAGTGTAAGTAATTCCAGAAAGACCAATTTCGGTACTTTGCTGTTTTGATGTACCAGTGGCTAATGCAAGGGTGTCTGTCATATCAACAGTTCCACTTGTGTTAGTTAAATTAAGCGCCTCATCCGTTGGGTCAACGCTAACCGAAGAATTTAATACAAAACTTGTAGTATTTGGAACGTTATTAACAGTTAAAGTTGCACCATTTAATTTAGGAGTTGCATAATCAGTACTAGAAAAAGTTACAGAATCACCTACAACAAAAGCGTGAGGTTCTGCAGTTGTAATAGTTACAACGTGATTTTCAATAAGAATAGACGAGATTCTAGATGATTTAATATTTTTATCACCAACAAGTTCAAAAACAGCACAGTCTTGTAAGTAGAATTCTTGTGAATCAGGAGCTACTTCTACATAGACTGAATAGAATTCAGCTTCTGATGGGACATTCCACTCATAAACGCTAGAACCTTGTTTTAGTGAAATTCCATCACTAAGAGTAGAAATTTGTAAGGTAACAGGAACATCAGTATTATTAACTTTTTTCCAATAAACAATATAAACTGGAACTTCGTTACTAGATATCGTGACTGGGAAAC
>OGWI01000081.1_pt1 | contig 11338 bp, 9 predicted proteins | sample 1576021 | NCBI WGS metagenome assembly OGWI01 (sample SAMN07581557, study PRJEB24739) | freshwater metagenome | place: Singapore | collected 2015-04
TAGCAGCTCCTAAGGAGACAGATGGTGCAGCAACCATCTCTACCGATTGTGGAATACCTGCCCTTCTTGCAACATCGACTACCTTCTCTAGTCCTGCCTTCATGCCAAGTGGTACATAAATTGTATTTACTGATTTTTCAGTTGCAGTAAGTAGTGAAAGATCTCCCCAACTTTCACCACCATAATTATTTACTGGATAAGGTCTTCCTAATCCATCATCGTAAACCTTTGGTGAATCTCCATTCCATATTGAAGATAGTGGAATTCCCTGTTCAAGGGCTGCAATTAATGCAAATGCTTTAAATGATGAACCACCTGAGGTAATACCTTGGGTAGCGGCATTAAATTGATACTTCAAATAATCTTGACCACCATACATAGCTAATATCTCACCAGTTCCAGGCTTTATCGCTACTAAACCAATATGTAGGTTCTCTGGTGCTTTAGTTGGCGCCTCCTTACTTACGGCAAAGATTGCCGCCTCTTGCGCAGTTTTATTTAAAGTGGTCTTAATTATGTAACCACCGATCATCAACTGCTCATCGGTAAAGCCAAGCACATTTAACTCTCGCTCTACCCAAGAGATTACATAACCCTTAGGACCGGCGAGTGCACCAGAGGTAACCCTTGGATTAATTATTGGAAACTTTATCTTCTCGGCTTTTTCTTTCTCTAACCATTTTTGCTCAACCATGCCATCTAAAACATATGCAAATCTTGCTTCAAGTCTTGGCAAATTTTCTTTCTTAAATCCTGGATCATATAAGCCAGGACTTCTTAAGATACTAGCCAAGACAGCGGCTTGAGCAATGCTTAATTTATCAACAGTGGTGCCAAAGTAAACTTGAGATGCAGTTTGAACGCCATAAGATCCTCGGCCAAAATAAATAGTATTTAAGTAATTTTCTAAAATTTCATCCTTTGTAAATTGATTCTCTAGCTTTATTGCAATTACTAACTCTTTTACCTTTCGTTGAATTGATCTTTCTGGGGTGAGAAAGGCTGTCTTTGCATACTGCTGCGTAATTGTTGAGCCACCCCGGCCTTGACCTACATTAACTACGTTATCCCAAACCGCAGCAGCTATTGCAATGGGATTAATTGCGCGGTTATTATAAAAATTCCTATCCTCTGCTGCCATCACTGCATTTCTTACATGCATTGGTATCTCAGCCAGGGATACCACAGTTCTATTTTCAGAGCCGATTCGACCTATCTCACTACCATCTGCATATTGAATTATGGTTGCCTGACTATTTACATAGGCATTTGGATCTGGAATTGAAACTGTGAAATAGGCAAAGCCAAATAAAAAAACACCGGCTACAAATGTGAAACCCGAGGCTAAGATTAATAATCTAGGAAATTTTTGAACCAAATTACTCACCTGCCAAGATTACCGCTAATCCTCATCGGCTAATGTGCGCACCTTTCGTGGTGGCTTTCTATATTTTCCATCTCCTAGTAAAAAGGATTCAATTAGATGATTCCAATGGCAGTCGGTGCAGATCTCAACTACATAAACTCTAAATTCGCCGTACTCACTTTGCATCTGCATCAACTCATCTTGATTCTTAATTCGACCTGAGTATTGGCCGAGTTGATCCCCAAAGGCATAGCGCAGATCAACAATCTTAAATTTCTTACAAACGGGGCAAGGTCGTTTGGTTAACTCACCATGATATTTAGCTGCTCTTCTTAAGTAAGGATCGGCATCACAAGCATCCATAGCACTGGCTGAGCCTTGAAAGAGTGCAATTAGGGTGCGCCGTTTACTCAATGAGTAATCAATTGATGATCGCATCGTGGCTAACATAAGATCCAAGGTTAATCCTAAATTAATTACTACGCTTGCCCTTATGGGGATTTGGCCAGTTGGCAAAGGCTCAAGATTAAATCGGATTCTGACAATCCGTTGGAGCGGTCAGTTAACCGATGGCTTATTTCAATCAGCCTTAGCAAGCTTTGTTTTATTCTCACCTGAGCGAGCGCCTAATGCAGTATCTGCCGCACTGGCATTTGCAGTTGTATTACTGCCCTACTCATTAATTGGTCCCTACGTTGGCACATTCCTAGATCGTTTTTCACGTCAGCGGATTATTAGAAATTGTAATTACATAAGAGCGGTAAATCTATTAATTATTGCCTGGCTAATTAACAGCAGCTCAACTGGAGTAATTCTCACCCTGTTTGTTTTATTTGCATTTGGCGTTAATCGCTTAATTTTATCTGGCCTTTCTGCTGGCCTGCCATTACTCGTTAAGAAAGAGGAGTTAATTGCAGCAAATGCATTAGCAGTTACTGGCGGCACAATCTGGGTAGTAATTGGCGGGGGAATTGGAATTGCAATAAAAAATCTCTTAAGTAAAAGTGTGGATGCAGATTATGCTGATGCAGTTGTAGTTTTAGTTGCCGCGATGGGCTTTTTAATTGCAGCCCTTGCCTGCTTTAGATTAAATAAATATGAGATTGGACCAAGTGAGCATGAAAGCTCCCATGAGGTGCGAGGTTATAAAGAGGTATTAGAGGGTGTGGCAATTTTGCGATCACACCCAGATGCACTTCGCGGAATTGTTGCAGTTGGTATTCAACGTGGTGGTATTACCGCATTAACCTTAATGGCGCTGCTACTTGAGCGAAACTCATTTAATGATCCGCAAGATCCAGATGCTGGTCTTGCTGGCTTTGGTATGGCACTTGCGATTGCTGGAATTGGCATTGGCCTTGGCGCAATTATTTCACCATATGGTGTTTTAAAATTTGGCAGACATAGATGGATGCGATTATTAATGTTTTTATGCGTGCCACCTTTAATTGTTTATGCCGCCCAAGTAAATGAGATCACCATGATTGGCAGTGCTTTCTTAGTTGGACTTTGTGGCCAGGGAATTAAGGTTACAAATGATGCGCTGGTGCAATCAAAAATTAATGATGATTATCGGGGAAGAGTTTTTGCCTTTTATGATGTTGCTGTAAATGCTGGAATTGTAATTGGCGCAATTGGGGCAGCACTCCTGCTTCCAGATAATGGCGTAACTGCTACTTTGCCAATTGTTATCGCATTGTTTTATCTTTTTGGCGCAACTGTATTAATGCGAAAAGCTACTTTTGCTCCTTCCACCAAGTAAGTAAAGCTTGTTTAGCCTTTTCCTCACCAAGTGGTCCATGCTCTAATCGAAGTTCAAGCAAGAAGTCATACGCCTTTCCAACATTAGGAGATGGCTTGATTCCTAAAATCTCCATGATTTGCTCGCCAGACAAGTCTGGTCGAATCTTATTTAACTCCTCTTGCTGCATTAGCAGTTCAATGCGCTCCTCTAATTGATCATAAGTTCTAGCTAATCCCTCTGCCTTCTTCTTATTTCTCGTTGTGCAATCTGCTCTAGTTAATAGGTGAAGGTGGGTTAGTAATTCACCAGCATCTCTGACATACCTTCGAACTGCTGAATCAGTCCACTCTCCTGAGCCGTAGCCATGAAAGCGAAGGTGAAGAAATACCAGTTGGGAGACATCATTAATAATGTGATTATCAAAGCGTAATTTTTTCATTCGTTCTTTACATATCCGGGCACCAACTACCTCATGGTGATGGAATGAAACCCCACCACCTGCAATTAACTGCTTAGTTTTTGGCTTGCCAATGTCATGTAAAAGAGCGGCAAGGCGCAGCGTTAAATTTGGGCCAGCTAAGCGATCCTCTAATGCAATTGCTTGCTCCAGCACGGTTAGAGAATGCTCATAAACATCTTTATGGTGATGGTGCTCATCTATCTCAAGCTTTAACTTTGGCACCTCCGGCAAAAAGTAATCTGCCAAGCCAGTTTCAACCAATAATGTGATGCCAAGCCGTGGGGATGGGCTCATCATTATTTTTATGAACTCATCTCGAATTCGCTCAGCTGAAATAATCTCAAGCCTTGCCGCCATATTTTTAATTGCAACCAAAACAGTTTGATCCACCTCAAAATTTAATTGGCTCATAAATCTTGCCACCCGCATCATTCGAAGTGGATCATCGCTAAATGAATCCTCAGGCTTGCCGGGAGTTTTAATAATCTTTTTCTGTAGATCAACAACGCCATTAAATAAATCAATAAAGGTTGGCTCATCGGTTGTAAGTTCAAGTGCCATAGCGTTTATTGTGAAATCTCTTCTTGCTAAATCAGCCTCGATACTTTTGCCAAACTCAACATCTGGCTTACGAGAGGTTGGGTCATAGCTTTCACTTCGATAAGTTGTGATCTCAACAGTTATTTCATCTTTTTTACCAGCAACTGTGCCAAAGGCTGCGCCAATATCCCAAACAGAATCAGCCCATTTATTTAAAATCTTTTCGCTATCTTTTGGATGAGCATCAGTTGTGAAATCTAAATCATTTCCTAATCTGCCTAAAATCGCATCTCTTACTGGACCACCAACGAGGGCTAATTTAAATCCAGCAACTTTAAATAATTTTGCTAGCTCTGAGGCGGCGGGTGCCTGCTTTGTAAGAGTTGTAATCGCAAGTTGGGCAGCTGCATTAATTGGTGTTTTCACGGTAGCACTAGGTTAGAGCAGGCAGGCTTGCCATTGAGTGGTAATACCCGAGGGGCTCAAGGATTGAGGCAGTATCCTTGCGATATGACCCCAGCAGAAAATGCGGGTGGCAATCAGGATTTAAGCAGTGCCCGTAAGGGTGCGCAAAATAGTAGTTCTGGTAAGCCCGCTAAAAAACATAATTCAGCAAACCGCAAAAACAATAAAGGCAATCAGGGTGGAAAAAACTCACCTAGAGCTAAATATGCAAAGCGAGTTGATGAGGTAAGTGCAGGTGGATTAGTTGTTGATAAAACTGGCACAAAGGGCTTATTAATTGGCAGATTAGATCCAAAGGATGCCTCACATGAAAGATTGCTTTGGTCGCTACCAAAAGGTCATATTGAATCTGGTGAGTCACCAGAGGAGGCTGCAATCCGTGAGGTTGCAGAGGAAACAGGAATCAAAAGTGAGATCACAAGATCTTTGGGTGTAATTGATTTTTGGTTTATGGCAAGTGGTAAACGAATTCATAAAACTGTTCACCATTTCTTATTTACGGAAGTTGGCGGCAAATTAGCACCACAAGTTACAGAGGTTGATGATGTTGCCTGGTTTCCACTTGATGAGATTGTAAGCAAACTTGCTTACCCCGATGAGCGCAAATTAATTGCAAAGTCTGGGAAATTAACACCGTGAGAAAAGTTTTAACTCTTATTACAGTTTTACTACTTTCAAATACTTTTTTAACTACTCCCGCACAAGCAGTTCAAGAGATAGTTATTAGCGAGCCAACCCATCGCTTATCTGATGGTGTCTTCTTTGATGATGAGTTATCTGCAAAACTTACGCCCACTGGGGAGTTGGGCTTACTTATTTACTCACCAAGCAGGGGTGTTAGAAGTTGGTTAGTTGATCCCGCCACAATCTCAGAGATTGTGGCAATGAGTAATGGTTATGTAATTGCAGATGGTTGGGAGATTAAAGATGCCCAAGTTAGTGGGCAGGAGGTTGCTAAGGCATGGCTTGCACAATTTTTAAAAGTCTCTCGATCTGAAAAGATATCAGTTCTAACTTATGGCAACCCATCTAAGTACTGGGTTGATCAACTTCTTGAAAACCAAATTACATATATAAATGCCAGCGGCAAAATCTCATTGGAGGGGGTGCTTGGCAAAGCCACTACCCAAAGTGCTTTTCAAAATGGTGAAAAACAAGGTTTAAGTAAACAAAATATAAACTTTCTAAAGTATGCCCAACGCCAAATTGAGTTATTTAGCACTCTTGTTGATCAAAAAGAATTATTGAGTTACCAATTACGTATTAGCCAATTATTAAATCCAGATATTGAAAAGAACAATCTTCAAGAATTAATTAAAGATTTTGATAAATCTATTACCCAACTGCGAAATAATCTTAAGATCACTAAAACTAAATTTACGATCACTTCAACAAATGAGGAGTTACCGATCACTTTGGTGAATAATTTTGAGTCATCAATCAATCTAAAGTTAAGCATTCGGGCAATAAATAGCAAGGTGGTGGTGACTCCGGTTGAGCAGATTAAAATTGAGGGAAATTCAAAACAACAGGTATTGCTACCGGTTGAAGTGTTAGCGACAGGTCAATCATCTCTGCTGGCTCAATTAACTAACTTGGATAATAAGCCGGTTGGTTATCCAGTCAGTATTAATTTAAAACTTTCGGTAATTAGCCCAGTTGCCACCTGGATTACCTCAGCAGCTGCGGTACTTTTATTTGTCGCAGCGTTAATACAAAGTCTTCGAAGAGTTAGGAGGCGAAAGTAATGTCAGATAATCAATTATTTAAAGCCTCCTCAATTATGGCACTTGGCACCATTGCCTCTCGCGTGACTGGATTAATCCGAAATTTAATGTTGGCCGCACTCCTTGGAACTGCGATTCTTGGTGATACCTACAACGTGGCAAACACAATGCCAAATATTTTATATAACTTACTAATTGGTGGTGCACTTACTGCAGTTTTTGTCCCACAAATTGTTAGATCCTTAAGGGATAGTGATCAAGGTTCAGCTTTTATATCTAGATTATTTACCGTAACAGTTACATTCTTATTTGCTTTAACTGTAATCGGTATTTTAATTTCTCCGCAGCTGGTAAATATTTATGCGCCAGAGTATGCCGGATCAAAGGAGTTTGATGTAACAGTAACTTTGATGCGTTATTGCTTACCGCAGATATTTTTCCTAGGTTTATTTGCATTATTAGGCCAAATTGCTAATGCTAAAGATCGATTTGGGCCAATGATGTGGGCTCCTGTAATTAACAATTTACTTGCTATCGCCCTCTTTTACTTCCTATTGGTGAGCAGAGGTGATTTATCGGTGGCAAATATTTCTAGCCAGGATCTACTTTGGTTGGGGTTAGGCACTACCGCTGGCTACTTAGCCCAGGCACTTGTTTTGTTTCCGGTTGTTATCAAATCTGGTGTCAAACTTTCCCTTAGATTTGATTGGGCAAACTCACAAATTATTAAATCATTTAAGTTAGCTGGATGGAGCTTTGCCTACGCAATGATCTCTCAGCTTTCATACTTAGTCACAATCAATATTGCCACCTCAGCTGCAGTTAAATCAGCAGCAGATGGAGTAACAACTGGTGTTGGTTACACCCCATATGCCAATGCTTATCTAATTTTAATTCTGCCTCATTCAATTATTACCGTTTCAATAGTGACTGCGTTATTACCTAAATTATCCAATTTAGTTATTGATAAAAAGTTCAAAGATATCTCAGACTCTATGTCGCTAACTATGAGATTGATGGGAATATTTATAATCCCAGCAGCGGTATTGTTTTTATTTTTTGGTGAGGTTATTGCAAAGGTTTTATACTTTGGCATTCCGACCGATGATGCCAATTACTTGGGGCTTACATTATCTGCCTTTGCACTTGGATTAATCCCGGTAAGTATTAATCTAGTTCTGCTTCGTGGTTTAAATGCCTTTGAAAATCTTAAATCCCAAGTCATCGGTAATTTAATAATGAATTTAATTTCAGTGGTTTTATCACTTGTTGCAGCTTTATACCTAGAGCCAAAATGGGTAACGGTAGGACTTGCTGCAATCTTTACTGTGCATTACTTCATTGGCGCCGGTATCTCTTTCATCTTGATTAAAAAACATGGTGTACAAATACCGGTTTTAAGCTTGGCTGCTTTTTATCTTAAGTTGATTTTTATATTTGTACTTGCGATTATGCCTATTTGGCTAGCTAGAAACTTGGATTTGGGTGGGAATTTAATTTACCTTTTGCTTGTTTTATCTTCATCAGCAGTTATCTATCTTGTGCTGCTTAAGGCTTTGAAAATAAGCGAGGTCACAACCTTAATAAAAGTAATTAAGGGCAGAAGGGAATAGGCTGGTTCCATGAGTGATGTTAATGAAGTAGTCATTGTTGGATCAGGTCCGGCTGGTTACACCGCAGCTATTTATGCCGCGCGAGCGCAGTTAAAGCCAATTATTTATGAAGGCTCAGTTACCGCAGGTGGTGCGTTAATGAACACCACTGAGGTTGAGAATTTCCCAGGGTTTGCAACTGGTGTTATGGGACCAGAGTTAATGGAATCAATGCGCAAGCAGGTAGAACGCTTTGATGCCAAGATTATTACTGATGATATTGTCTCGATGAAATTAACTGGTGAGATAAAAGAGTTAACCGATGGTTCTGGAAATACTGTTAAAGCGAAATCAGTTATTTTGGCAATGGGATCTGCATATAAAGAGATTGGTTTGCCAAATGAGAAGAGATTATCTGGACGAGGAGTTTCTTGGTGTGCAACCTGTGATGGGTTTTTCTTTAGAGATCAAGTAATTGCAGTTGTTGGCGGTGGAGACTCTGCTATGGAGGAGGCAAACTTCTTAACCAAGTTTGCCAGCAAGGTGGTTTTGATTCACCGTCGTGACTCCTTCAGAGCTTCAAAAATTATGGTTGACCGAGCTAGCGCTAATCCAAAGATTGAATTTTTATTTAACCATGAGGTTATTGATGTTCTAGGTGAAGATAAAGTTATTGGTTTGAAATTGAAAAATGCTGTTACTGGGGAAGAAAGCGTTAAAGAGTTCACTGGTTTATTTGTTGCTATTGGTCATCTTCCTCGAAGTGAGTTAGTGGTTGGGCAAGTGGAGTTAAATTCTGATGGTTATGTGCAGGTTGAAGGTAGAAGTACTAAAACAAAGATTCCAGGGGTATTTGCCTGTGGTGATTTAGTAGATTTCACCTATCGCCAAGCAATTACTGCAGCTGGCTCAGGCTGTCAGGCAGCCTTAGATGCTGAGCGCTTTTTAGCCGGACATTAAGTTTTGAAAGTAAGATAAGCAGATAACTAAAAGGAGAGATCAATGGCAACATCAAAGGTAACTACAGCGGATTTTGAATCAGTTGTATTAAAGAGTGCAACACCAGTATTAGTAGATTTTTGGGCAGAGTGGTGTGGTCCTTGCCGCGCAGTTGGACCAATTTTGGAAGAGATTTCAAATGAGTACGGTGACAAGCTAAAAATTGTTAAATTAAATACTGACGAAGAGGGCTCAATTGCAATGAAATATGGCATCTCCTCAATCCCAACTATGAATGTGTTTGTTGGTGGTGAGGTAGTTAAAACGATTGTGGGCGCTAAACCAAAACCAGCATTGCTTAAAGATCTTGAAAGTTATATCAAGTAATTAACGAATAAAGTAGTTAAGAATTTATGAGCGATCAACCAAAGTTAGGTGATCGCTCAACTGCAATTGAGTTGATTTCAAATACCTTACTCCGCCTAGGATTTATCACTACCCCATCAGATATTTTTGATGAAAAATTAACCCACGGAATTAAAGCATTTCAGCAGGAGCGCGGGTTGACCGCAACTGGAGTAATAAATGAAATTACTGCCAGATCTTTAGAGGAAGCCAGATTTAAACTTGGTGATCGGGTTTTATCTTTTAACTCATCTTCACTCATGCGCGGTGATGATGTTAGTAATTTACAGGATCGATTAATTCAAATGGGTTTTAACTGCGGCAAAGTGGATGGCATATATGGTGCAAACACAGAGCGTGCGGTTAAAGAGTTTCAAAAGTCAGTTGGTATTGCCGCTGATGGAAAGTGTGGGCCGGCAACTTTAATCTCCTTGATGCGGTTAGTTAAAACTGTTTCAGGAGGTGCATCAAATCAACTGCGCGAAACTGTTAAACACTCAGTTAGATCTCCTGCGCTAGCAAATAAAGTAATTGTGATTGATCCAAGTTGGGGTGGAGAATTTACGGGAGAAAGTGCCAATGGCGTTGTTGAATCAGAGATAGTTTTTGATCTAGCCCAACGACTTGAAGGGCGCTTAATCGCGCTGGGTGTAAATGTAGTTCTAACCAGGAGTGCTAATAACTCACCCCTTGAAGTAGATCGAATAAAAGTTGCAAATTCAGTTAACGCTGATTTAGTTATCGCTTTAAAGGTTGATAGCTATAAGAATGAGAAAGCTAATGGGGTAGCAACCTACTTTTATGGCCGCGATGACAAAGGTGTTAGGTCAGTTGTTGGTGAACGATTTGCAAACTTAATCCAACGTGAAATTTGTGCCCGTACTGATTTATTAAATTGCCACACCCATGCCAAAAGTTGGGATTTACTTAGATTAACTATTGCGCCAACTGTAAGAATTGATTTGGGATACCTCTCAAATCCAAAAGATGCAAAACGATTAGCTGCTGCTGCATTTAGAGATCAATTGGCGGAGGCCATGATTGTGGCAATTCAACGACTTTATTTATCGGCAGAGGATGATGCCAAGACCGGCACCTTGAAAATCTCTGATTTAAGAAGAGCAGGGCTTAGAAACTAGTTTTATCTTGCCTTGCGATATGGCAAACTTGGTTAATGGATTCAGGTAGAAATCTACGTGTAGTTAAATCAGATTCACCTGTCCGTATCCATACTGGTGAGCCAGAGAATTTGCCAGAACGTTTTGCTCACCGCGCAGTTGGTATGAAGGCAAGTGAAATCAGATCACTCTTTGCGGTGGCAAGCAGACCAGAGATTGTTTCCTTAGCTGGTGGTATGCCAAATCTTTCGGCCCTGCCAATGGAGATGATGGCATCAGTCACCCAAAAATTAATTTTAGAAAATGGTTCAGAGGCTTTGCAGTATGGAAGTGGCCAAGGACACCCAAAGCTGCGTGAGCAGATTTGTGATGTGATGGCACTTGAAGGAATTAAAGCCCACCCCGATGATGTAATTGTTACTACCGGCTCCCAACAAGCCTTGGATTTAATCTCTCGAATTTTTATTGATCCAAATGATGTGGTCTTAGTTGAAGCTCCCTCCTACGTTGGCGCCCTTGGAACTTTTAAGCAGTATGAGGCGCAGGTTGTGCATGTTGCAATGGATCAGGATGGCTTAATTCCCTCTGCCTTAATTGACGCGATTAAAACTACAAAGGCAAATGGGAAGAAAATAAAGTTTTTATACCTAATTCCCAATTACCAAAACCCAGCTGGTGTATTACTGCCGGCAGATCGCCGTAGTGAGATTTTAGATATTTGCAGGGCGGAAGAGATTTTTATTGTTGAAGATAACCCATACGGCTTATTAGGTTTTGATAAACCTTCACCTAATGCAATGCGGGCAAGTGATTCAGAGAATGTGATTTATCTTGGGACCTTTTCAAAAACTATTGCGCCAGGTCTTCGGATTGGTTGGGCGCTAGTGCCGCAATCTCTAAAGGAGAAGATGGTGATTGCCTCTGAGTCTTCAATTCTTTGTCCATCTAATTTCACCCAGCTTGGTTATCGTGACTGGGAAAC
>OGWI01000082.1_pt1 | contig 11325 bp, 14 predicted proteins | sample 1576021 | NCBI WGS metagenome assembly OGWI01 (sample SAMN07581557, study PRJEB24739) | freshwater metagenome | place: Singapore | collected 2015-04
GTTTCCCAGTCACGATCTCCAGGTTCCAATGTTGGTGCTGGTGCACTACCCATCATACTCATCGGACGTGGAGGCATTGCTGGAGTTGAAGGCATACCCATTGGACTTGCTGGAGGTGTTGGTGGTGCAGCTGGTTTTGGAGCACCAGAAGTTGCTGCAGCAAGTGCTTGCTTCTGCATGTCTTTATCACCACCAGCCAACATGATACCAGACAATGTTCCTGTTAAAAATGTTGCGATAGGAACAATCAACTCAAAGAACTTTTGGTCAATTGGAGAGATAGCGTTAAGTGGTTGTGTGACAAAGATTAAAGAATAAAGAACTACGAACACAATACCAGTTAGTGTCAATGACAAACAGATACCAATGAAGAACTTCAGACGAGCCATCAACTGCTCTTCTGTATAAACTACGATTTCTTTATTTTCCACAATTCACTCCTTTAGATACTGTAGGAACAGAAGTAGATTCTGTCGGTGGTCCAAGTCTTGGATCACGCTGTCCCTTAAAAATATGCTCAGGACATGTTCTTGTCACATCACATAATGGTTTTTGACAAAACGATTTATCCCAGTTTTCTGGGTCTTGGCAAGGATATCTAAATCGATCCCCACCAAAAATCGCTAACGAGAGTGGCAATAATATTAAAAAACCAAGCCACTTAAATAATCTTCTATCACTCAACATTGCACCTCTTCCTTATATTGCTACTATTTTTATTTATTCGCTAGAGGATTGTCTAACGCACGTTGGATCTTCTTATCTAGGTTTGCATTAGTTTCTTTAATTGCAACTTCAGTTTCTTTTCTGAGAACTTTAATCTCACCTTCAGTTTCACGCATAGACTGTTTCGCCTGACGCTCGACAGTATCTACTACTGTTTCTAGGCGACGAATATCACTCTTTAGATCGTTTTTGATTTGGTTTGTGTATTCCTGAGCAGACTCAGCCTTCTGTGTGATTACCTCAAGACGCTTGTCAAATTCAGATAGGTCTGGCGCAACATATTCAGCAATACGCTTCTTCATGCTCTGATAGTCTTTATAAACTTCAAATGCACCATATAGACCACCTAGTATTGATGAAACTAGAGTAGCTGCAACCATTAGTTTGGCTGGAGTGAACTCATATCCACCGATGCTGATAACTGTATCTTTACTGGCATACTTCTTAACAGCTGCTTCTGCTTCGTCAATCTTTTTATTGACGTCTTTTATTTCTTCTGTCATTTTTCTCTTCCTTTGACTGTTCGAGACCCAAAGGATCCCATATTTTCTTTTCTACTTGTTTTGGCTCATAATGAAAATACAGTATATAATACACAAGCGCAAAACACTCTAGTATTACAAACACAAAAAATGATTCCATTAGCAATGACATAGATTTTCTCTATTTGTATTGAAGGGAAACTAATTCTTCGTGAAGTCTATCTGAGGCACCAGACAATCCTCTCATCATTCTAGCATTGTCTACATTTTTCTGGTTTTTATAAACTGTAAATGGTTTATATCCTGGAACATCTGGCATTACAATACTATATGTTTGAAACCCTGGAGTGTATCCCATTGCTGCAATAAGAACATTTTGAACTGCCACTTGTGCTTCCATGCTAGCTGCCTCTCCAACCTTGCCAGCAAGCTGCTTACCTTCTTCTACTGCTTTGGCTTTTACTGCTGCTTCTCGTTTTTCTTGTAATTCTTGTCTAGCAGTTTTTGTTCCTTCTTTTTTATCTCCACTAGTCTGCGCAGATTGCGTATTAGACGAGCCACTGTTATTCTCTTTAGTGCTTCCCGAAGCATCATTTTTATTTTCCTGTTTTTGTTCTTGTTTTTGTTCAGCAACAACTGCGCCTACTGTTTGTGAAGGTGAAGATTGTGTTGGTGCTGGTGCTAATTGAACAGTTGCAGTTGTAGATGTAGCAGAAGTTGTAGTGTTGCTGATTACACTATCAACAGTTGAGTCACCTGTCTTTGACACTTCTGTTTTGACTGTTCCATCTGAACTAACTGTTGGTGTAGCTACAGTCGTTGTAGTAGTCTCAACAGTCGTAGTCGTTGTTGTTGACCCGATGTTCAGGATATTTTTCTTGGCGTATGCTTCTGCATAGTTCGGGCACTGATTGCTGTATAATCCATCTAATGAACATTGTTGATCAAAGTATGCTTGCTCATATCCTACACATGTAGTTGAGTAAAGAGGATTAACAGAACATTGATAGTTGAGATATGCAGCAGCGTATCCTGGGCATGATGGAGAGTACAATGAATTTAAAGAACATTGCTGAGTATGGTATGCAGCAGCGTATCCTGAACAATTTGTGCTATACAGTGCATTAAAACTACACTGTAAATCTAAGTATGCTTGTTGGTATCCAGGACAGCTTGGATTGACTAAAGGGTCTGATGAACATACATCTGGAGTAAAATTAAATCTCATATATGGTGTAACACTTGCGATACCACCAGACCATACATTGATGTTAGCATTACCAAGAGTAGAAATATCTGGGCTAGTATTTCCTAACAATACTTCTCTGCGAAAACTACCACTGATATTTTCACCACTAGTAGAGTTTATATCATAAGCAATCTGATTTCCAGAATTGTTGGTAACATTCATGCTACCACCAACATAGCTATCACTCCAACCTAGACAAATGCCAAAAAGACTCCAGCCAGAGCAATATCTTCCACCTATAGAATAATCATAACCCCATGTTGCACTATGAACACGTACACCACTGTTACCAAAACCCAATGCTTGATTGATAGCGAATGATGTTCCATATATCGATGTTAGATCACCAGTAGACCAAACATCAGAATATCCTGGACATGATGAAGAGTAACGTGGATTTGTAATACAAGGATCTACAGAATAGTTTACTTTATAGTATGGATCTTTAACCTGTGGACCATAGTAACCAGCCCAGAAACGAGAATCTTTTCCAGTGAAATAAAGTCCTCCATAACCAACATCAGCCAAATCTTGAATAGTATTGTAAGCTACAGTTCGATTAACAGTCTGCCAAACTGGACTTTGCGACCAACTAATTGCTTCTTGCAAATTAACATTTCCAGCAGCATCAGTCATGTATGCGTGTGATACTAAAGTTCCATATGAATCCCCACCATTTAAAAACTGAAATCCATATGAGAATCCACTAATTTGCACACCAGCACCAACACTAGAAAGTGCTTGATTGATTGCCCATGTTTGACCTATTTGATTTTGAACATATCCAAAATAATAGGTATTTGTAGATGAATTATAACCAGTTTGGTAGCCACCAACAAATCCACCTGGAGCAGTGGCAGGAACAGTTGGGGATAATGGAGATGTGATGAGGTTAGTAGTGGTGTCAGCGTATGTAACACCACTTGCTAGAAGCAATGCTAGCAGAAACCTCTTCATTTACTGACATCCAACACGTGCCTTGACTACAGGATCAGAACCAGAATAAGCAGGACAGATGGGATTTGCCACCACAGCTGATTGAGGTTTGATGGGAAAGGTATTTGCAGCTGACTTATCAGACTGCGCCTCCTTTTTCTCTACCTTTGGCTCTTCTTTTGGTGTCTCACGAATTGGTTCTTCTTTTTTCTTTTCTGCAGTTTGCTTTACAATATCTTTCTCATCTACACGACCACGAGAAATCCATATTTCTTTGGCTTGCTCGCCGATTTTACCCATAACTGGGCAAGGTGTTCCAGCGTCTAGCATTGCTTGAAATACACGATCGTCTTGGCATAGAGTAGCAACTGCAGCTACTTTCATACCCATATCATATAGGTTTTTAGATAGTTTGATTCTTTCGCAATTCATATCTCTAACTGTACCACCCATAGAGATACCAAGAATCTGTGTTTGAACTGCACCAGATGCTGCTGTGGCGCATACGTCGTTGTTTATTGTTGTTACTGCAGGTGCCACTGCAGTAGGTGGTGGAGACTTTACAGTAGTCTCAGACTTGCTGTTGCTTGTGCTATTACTTGTCGATTCAGTTTGGATAACATCTGCGAGCGCAGGTGTCGATGTAACCATAACAAAAAGCACTCCAGCGAGTAACTTTTTGCTCATTTCTTCCTCTCTACTATTATTTGCCTAATGGCTCCTATTATTTAGGATTTTGCAAATCATCAACTTCTTTTTCTATTGTCTTTACGCCAATATTTGAAAGAGATTCATTAACTTTGCTTAGAAAAGACTTGGTTTTAGACTGAGGTTGGAGTTCTTCCTCAAGTAGTGGAGTGATTCTTCTTCCAGCAGAATCATATTCTATCTTCTTTTTTCTATCAAACAGCTGTGGTTCCCAATCTTTAGTATTTTCTTCTATTTCTATCTCTGGGATTTCAGTTTCTTCAGCTTCTTTAAAATGTTTTTCGTATATATCCTGTTTCTCTTCTGTTTTAATCTCATCATTAACACTCACAGAATCAAACACAGAAACACCATTTTGTTTGCTTATTACTTCTTTTTCTTTAGACTCATGTTTTAATTGCCAGTTAGCTGCAACTAAAAGTAAAACAGCAAGAGGATCAAATACAAAAACAATCATTAAGGTGACAATCCTAACAGCAGACTCTAGAAGAGACTGGTCAGGATTATCGCCATAAATTAATGCTGCAATGTATTTGATTGGACCAACTTCTGCCTCAATCTTTCTTAAGTCTTTTGCTATTGGGGCTTTTTCTTCGTTGAGTTTGCTGATCTCTTTTTGCGCTGATTCGATTTCTGAGAGGAGTCTTGTTCTGTCTCTGTTTTGACTTCTTCTGATTTGATTGGCTCGCTCGATTCCTTTTGCATCATCGGTTCTTGCGATGGTTTGATCAGCGATTTGATCCAGTTGACTAATTTGTTTACGAGCTGCATTTATATTCTCCTTTTGAATATTAATCTTCTCATCTATCAATGCTACTTTAGCAGCAACATCCCCAGTAGGAACCGCTTGATCTAAATGTGCTTTTGATAGAAACCCAAAAATACCCATTGATGTTAGCATCATCAGAGTAATCAATGCCACCAAAAAGTATGCCTTCATTAACTTTGGAATATCATTCCAAGTGCGATATAACCATGATGCGACTACTAATTTAGATGCTTCTAGTAATCCACCCATGATCATAATTGGTATCGCAGACGCTGCAAAAATTGCAACTAAACCAGCAATAGCATACCATGCTGCTACAGCTGAAAGTGCAAGTGCGACTGCGAACAATAGATAGGTCATTTCTTAATGTGTGTCCTGTGTACTCTTACTTGAATCTGACCATTATACCAATGATCTGGGTTTTCCAAAACTTCGTTAATAAATTGCTCTTTTGCTTCAAAATAAGAAGCACTACCTTTATTTAGGCAGAAGTGGATAATCTCTCTACGAAAACTCTCTTCGCCCAATTCTGCAACATCTTTTTTAACTTCATCAGATGAAGACCAATATTCTCTCCAATCAGATTCGTATTTAATTTTTTTCTTTTTGCCTTTTGTTATTTTGGTTTTAGTAAACTCGGTAAGTTTCTTACCAATATATTTTCTTCCAGTTTTTAAGTTTGTTATGAGATATACAAACGCTTTGTACTTTGGATCAATCTCGTTGATTGGTTCATTATTATAATACCAAGTCATTCTTCATCATCTAAATCTTCCTCTTCATAGATATCAGCAGAACAGACTGGACAATAAACACAGTCTTCTTCTTTGTAATCTTCACCTTTAAGGATGATTTTTCCTCTTGCCTCGCATTGTGTACACTCAAAATATTTAGTAGTCATTTTAGATCTTTACCGTCCTTGAATGTGGTATTGGGAACCAGTCTGAAGATATTGTATCAAAGAAAAATACCTGAGTCAGTCTTGGTTCTTTATTTCCATATAAGTTATTGACAACATGATATTGTGCTCCATCGTATGCAATTAATCTGTTATATATGTTACTAAATCTAACAGTTTCAACGAATTGAGAGTTATTCACTTCCATACAATCTTTATAATACTTACTCTTTTCTAAAGTATAATTACCAAACATTTCTTGTTTGGCATCAAAGTTTCTTTCAGAAGAGTATAAACTTTTCTTCGAACAGATAGAAGTCCCACAGTCCATTTGTATATCTTTTGAGAGGTATACAACCCCAGACAATGGTGAAAATCCATCATCATGCACCCACCCAGTTGAAACATTACCATACTGTTCTGGTTCTGTTAACTGAAAATATGTTTGTATTTTATATTGCAGATTAAATCTTTTTCTATCAAAAAATAATGATAAAACTTTTTGACAAAATTCTTTATGATAATCTGGATTAATTTCAGAAAGTTCTTTTGTTCTTTTTCCTGGCCAAATTCCACCACGAACAGAACAATCTTCATAATCTAAAGATAAAGCAAATTGTCTTACATCATCTGGATTATTAAAAAAATTATCAACACATATCGAAGGAAAAAACATTACAAATCTTTCTGCATTAGTTTCATGTTAAGCACAAAATTTTCTACAATCAATTTTGTTATACTAGCCAACATTGTTAACTGGTCATTTGTGTTATATAATTCTAATACCTGAGATGCAATAATATTATATGCAGTATTCTCATCAATAGCAAGCATACCCCAATCAATAGGATCTTCGTTTTCTACTTCTTTGGCTAATGCTACCAATGTATCTACTGATATCATGCTGCTCTACCCCAAACATCATCCCATGAACCAGTAAGCGCACCTTTGGCATAATCAGTTACACGATTCTCGAAGAAGTTGCCATGCACTGGCGCATTAATCATTTCCTCAACCCATGGAAGTGGATTCTTCTTACGCTTGAAAATACCTTTCATCCCAAGACCAATCAAACGACGATCTGCGATATAGCGAATGTATTCTTTAACATCTTCTGCTTTCAAATCTCTCATATCGCCAGAAGCAAATGCTAGGTCAATAAACTTATCTTCAAGTTCAACCATCTTTTCAGCGATGGTATAAATCTTACTCTTAAGTTCATCATTCCATAATTCTGGATTCTCTTTGATGTATTCTTTGAATAGACGCATCATTGACTCAGCGTGCATTGTTTCATCAACAATTGACCAAGTGACAATCTGCCCCATTCCCTTCATGAGACCATGACGAGGAAAATTAAGAAGCATGATGAAACTGCTAAACAACTGCATGCCTTCAGTAAAAGCAGAGAAGATGGCGATGTGCGTCGCAGTGCTCTCAAGAGTTCCGTTCTTTGAACTATGTTCGATAACATAATCGTGTTTATCCCTCATTTCCTGATATTCCAAAAACTGATTATAGGTAGATTCTGGAAGACCAAGCGTTTCGATTAAATGACTATATGCTGCAATGTGCAATGCTTCACGTGCAGCAAATCCAGACAGCATCATACGAATTTCTGGTTGTGGGAAATATGGAAGATAGTTCTTCACATAACCACCTGCTACGTCAATATCACCCTGAGTGAAGAAACGAAAGATGTTTGTCAGAAATTCTTTTTCTTCTTTACTTAGTTTCTTTTTCCAATCTTTCACATCTTCAGCCATTGGCACTTCAGTGTGTAACCAATGTGCTTGTTCGTGTTTCAACCATGCTTCATACGCCCATGGATAATTAAATGGTTTGAAATAATTACGCTCGTCTGTCATTTTATTAGTTTTTTTAATCATTTCTATTCCTTTAACATTAATTTAAATGCTACTGTTATTCTTAATTCTTTACAATGTCTAGTTGGTTCAGAACCATAATGTGGTATGTTACTATTAAACATAATTGCTGTATTGGGAACTGGCACATAGTTATGCACTTTATTATCTTTGTATAATACAGTGTTTCCACCCCAACGAGCATCCCATACAGGATTCATGTATATTAAAAATGTTCTTGCCCCATCTCTTTGATCATCAATGTGCATATCACCACACAATCCATAGGTCTGCCCATTTGCATATACATTCTTTAATTCAAATTGTTTTCCTGTAATTCTTTGTATTTCATTAAACATAAAAGATGTATAAAATGGTCTTTCCATTAAATCATAATACCAAAAACCAATATTATCTTTTTCTACACTAACACCCCTAAAACTCCAACCAGTGCCAGTTTTTAATATCATGTATTCATCTTCAAAATGTTCTCTTGGCATCACATTATCAAAAACTTCAAACATTATTATCCCTCACACGCTAAGCACACACCCTCATCAGATGCCAATGCTTTCATATCAATTTCTTTAATGACTTCACGTTCAATCTTCTTGGCAACTTTGTCAGCCTTTGCGATCTTATCAGAACGACAATAATACATAGTTTTCAATCCACTTTTCCACGCTTGAAAGTGCACAGCATGAATATACTTAATATGAGAATCTGGACGGAAGAATACATTCAACGATTGCGCTTGGTCAATATATTCTTGCCTGTCTGCTGCGTGTTGGACCACCCAACGCTGGTCAATTTCCATAGATGTTTTGAACACATCTTTTGTCCAGTCGTCCATCCAATCGAGGTGCTGAACGCTTCCATCATTCGCAATAATACTACGCCACACTTCTTCATATTCACCAGCATTTGCTGCTCCAAATTCATTATCTTTACCTAGATGTTTTACAATAACTTTATCTAGATAACGATTCTTGTTTAGGTGAGAACCCGATAGAGTGTCTTGGCGATAAGCATTGGCACGATAAGGTTCAATGCTAGGACTAGTATTGCCCATGAGAATGGAAGAAGAAGCATTGGGAGCAATAGCCATAAGATGACTAAACCTATTCCCAGTGCCCACAGCATCAGGTGCTTCACCACGCTCAAGTCCAAGTTGTTTATTAGCCTCATCTAATTTACCTCTGATATGTGCAAAGATTTGTTTATTACGTCCGACTGCCATGGCAGATTCCCATGGTGTGTTTGTTTTTTGCAGGTAGGCATGCCAACCCAACGCACCGATGCCGATTGATCGTTCACGCATTGCTGAATACTTTGCTCGTTTAATTTCTTTTGGTGCATTATCAATAAAATACTGAAGAACATTATCAAGCATTTCTGCAACATCACGAAGAAAAAGAGGATCTGTTTTCCATTCGTCATAATATTCAAGATTTAATGAAGACAAGCAACATACTGCAGTACGCTTTTCATCTGTTGGTAAAATAATTTCAGAACAAAGATTAGATTGATGAACTTTTAATCCTTTGTCTTTTAACCATTGTGGTAAATGTTTGTTTGATGTATCAATGAAGTGCAAATATGGTTCACCTGTCATCATACGCATTTCAAGAATGCGCATCCACAATTCTTTTGCGGAAACAGTTTCACGAATTTCATTTGATGCAGGATCTATTAGATTCCATGAGTCATCAAAGTCAGAATCTTTCATTGATTCTTCAATAATATGCATAAATGAATCAGGAATATTAATTCCATGATGCATATTCAGGCAACGCATATTTTGGTCGCCTGTTGGTTTACGCATCTCTAAGAAATTGATAATATCTGGATGGCTGATATCGAGGTAAGCAGCATAAGAGCCACGACGAGTACGACCTTGGCGGTATGCCAGAGAACTGGCGTCATAGATTTTGAGGTGAGGCATGACACCAGTAGATTTATCATCTGCAGAACGGATACCAAAGCCAATACCAACCCCACCACCAAGCATACTAAGCCAATTAGTTTCACTAAGATTATCAACTAGTCCCTCCGCTGTGTCTTCAATGTAGTTAAGAAAGCAAGAGATAGGCAGTCCTCGTTTGCTTCTTCCAAACGAGAGAATAGGTGTTGAGTAACTAAGCCAGTGCTTGCTGGAATAATCATATAGTCTTTGTGCATGTTCTGGATTGCTACCAAATTTGCTGCTAACGAATGCGAATCTTTCTTGTGGAGATGTTTCTTCATCTTTCATGTAACTTTCTTTTAATCTTATTCTTCCTAACTCATCAAATAAATTATCACGAGTGTAATCGACCTTAATGCCATGCACGACACTTTCCATATATTGCTCCGTTTTTATTATTATTGATTTACGAATTCATTTGCCATCGGAAATACCGATGCAATAACTTTTGCGCACTCACGTGCTACTTCCATGTGTTCTAACTGTGTGCCATTTGCGCTACGCAATTCAATGAAGTGAACCCAACTGCGGAGTGTTCCATTCATATACAATCTTGATACAGTGTTGCCTTCTGGTAAGACAGCACGTGCTTGTTCTTTGGCAATTCCATTTTTCATCGCCCAGTCATATGCATTACGTGCTTCATTAATAACACGCTTCTGCATTTCTTCCCAACCTGCTGCAATAAATCTATGTCTGTCATCATTGATATCAATCTTGACAGAATTTTGTCTATTTTTAGTATCTTGTAGACGTGCATCACGCAACACAAAATCTAAATCTTTTGTGGGGTCAGCATAACGCTGAGAAAATTCTTGGAATGAAAAAGAACGATGTCGTAGAATTTGACGAGCGATATCTCGAGTTGTTTCAATCTCGAGACAAGCACTCACCATTTCTAGTGGTGACCAGTGTTTGTGTTTAATAAGATAACGAATTAACTTCTCAGATGTTTCTGTGTTTAATTGGTTGGATGGGTTAGATACTCTGGCGCAAAATGCTATTAACTCCTGAACATCTACTAATCCCTCATCATACATCTCTTGTGAAGCATTACTATAACTAATCAATTTTACTTTCAAATCTTTCTCCAATTAATAAACTTCAACTTCGCTTCCATACCAGTATAGGTGTTTGTATTTATTAGTTCGATGATTTCATTGGAGGTCATTCCGCCATGTAAAATCATATCATTAATATCTTTTTGTGTAACTGTATCAGGATACATGCATACAGAGTAACCAAACTGAATATATTTTTCTAACTGCTTAACAATTTCTTTATTTCTTGGTTCATTATCTATCACAATAGTAGCATTCGTCAAAAGTTTACGAATGGTTGGAGTATCAAATGATGATCCAGATACTGCAATTGCATTTGGAAGAAACAAAGAGTCCAGTGGACCTTCTACCACATAGATTCGTTTATTATAATCAACTCTGTCAAGACCATAAATCTTTTCTTCTGTCTCATCAACTTTAATGGTATAATACTTAGGATCTTCATCTCCATATGCTCGAGCCTGAAATGCAAAACACTTCCCTGCGGAAGTGAAGTATGGGATGATCATCCTTGGATGTTCACCTTCAATTGGTTCAACAAACTTTGGCGTAACAGAGTTAGTAAACTTCTTAAATTTTGGAGCAAAGTAAAGAAGATGCCATTTGTCTCTTAGAATCTTACGCTTTAATACATACTTAACTGCAGGATATCGTGACTGGGAAAC
>OGWI01000083.1_pt1 | contig 11283 bp, 23 predicted proteins | sample 1576021 | NCBI WGS metagenome assembly OGWI01 (sample SAMN07581557, study PRJEB24739) | freshwater metagenome | place: Singapore | collected 2015-04
GTTTCCCAGTCACGATACTCGATCCCAGCGTGAACAGGGTGCCAGTTAAAGACAAAAACACGACTCACTCCACCGACCGTTTCAACAAAAATGTCCCTGAGGGCTCGTTCTTTTTGGGAGAGTTCTCCGTACCCCGTAGAAGATCCAAAATCTTCAACCGCCCCAAGAACTGGTTTGGCATAGTAATCACGGACTTTAGAACCTAGAAGTACGACAACTCTTGCGGATGAGGTAGTAAAAATTGGGTCCATCCATTTTTCTATGCAGAAAGTACTTGCTTCTGCCACTCCTTTTGCATCTTTACTTTTACAGTGCACGATCTCAGTTATGGCGTAGTTGTGATGTGGATGAGCGTTACTTCCAATAAGTTCAACAGCTCTGTCATGAGTGTTTTTCCAGGTGGGTTGAGGGCGTTTAGGGTTACTAACTCCACTCCTGTATTCACCGTCGTAACAGAGAGTCAGAAAGTCAGGCTGCCCTGGTTTCTTGAACGTAACCTTGACATCCTTATCTTCTGGATTACAACGATTCACAAAGAAATTTGCAGAATCTGCCTCGCTCCATTCGTAAGTTGGGAACACTTCGCCGAGTGGATATGGATCCTCGTTAATACTTGGATTTGAAGAAACAAAAAGTAAATTTGCTTTGGCTAAGCCACCCATCCAAGGCTCTGGGCGTTGCCGCTTTATTTCAACATCGATTAATTTGGTCTGCTCATGAACAACTTTGTGGCAGGGATGACTCTTATTACTTAATGCATCTTGTACTGCTGGGCAGGAGGCAATGCCCCCTGCTAGCGATAATTCAATAGTGCTCAATTAATTTCTCCCAACCAAGGAGTTAAGGTACGAGACATAGTCCGCATTGCATAGCGCCCAGCCACTTCTTTTTTCACGAATTAAAGCTATTGCGTCAGAAGGTGAATAACCTTCATTAATTAGGACTAGTGCAGTCAAAAGTCCGCTCCTATTTAAGCCAGCTTGGCAACGAATAAGGACCTTTTTCCCGAGCTTCCAGCGTGAATGTGCCCAAGTGGCCATTTCGTGAATTGCATCTAAATATTCATCAACTATCTGGGCATCTGGAAAACCTAGACGTCTTTCTTCTACGCCCCAATTTGCAGGACTGGCCCATGCGTACAAGGTGACAACGCTAATAAGAATCAAGTTCGACGAGATGATCGCGGATGCGGTGGTCAAGCGTATGGAGGACTCAGCGGACAAAGAGATAGAAGGTTGACCGGACATTCGTCGGGATCATCGCAGGGCGTGGGAACTTATTACACCGGAATCTTGTCTAACAAGGAGGGGATAAGTGGGTAACTACACGATCCCCGAGCGTAACAATGTTACGGGAACTTAATCCAGACAGGAGAGCCAAATGGATACGCAATGCCGTATGTGTGGGGAGTACATGACGAAGGGTAGGTGGGAGTTGGGATACCGCACGTGTTTGTGGTGTGGTGAGGAGGCGGCTAGGGAAGCGCGGTCACACTGGTGTGTAGCACCACTTCACAAAAGTAATTATGTGTTGGTCACTAACAAGCAGGACTTGGCCGGTCTTAACAACAAAGGAGGGTTGGTGAGATGAAAACATCTGAACTACAGGGTGCAGCGCTGGACTGGGCTGTGGCGAAGTGTGAGGGTAAAGGCATTGAATTTGATGACCCCAAAGACCCTTGGTTGACATTGGACGGAATCGCTTATCAGCCACTCCACAGTTACACACCATCAAAAGACTGGGCACAAGGCGGGCCGATCATTGAGCGGGAGTATATCTTGGGGCCTTGGTTAGAGGGTAGATGGAAGGCCGGGGCTATGTCTAATGATGGCACAGAGTATATTTGCGAAGGTCCAACGCCTCTGATCGCCGCCATGCGTTGTTATGTCGCAAGCCAATTGGGCGACGAGATCGAGATACCGGAGGAACTGAAATGAAGAAGCGTAAAGAAGTTGCGTATGGGCTGACCGCCCGTGAGTTGGTGCAGGAAACACTTACGTTCGTGTCGTTCGTAGGCATGCTCGTCCTGTGGTACAGCGTGTTGGTGATGTTAGCGGGGTGACGCATGGAGATGTTTAAGACTGTGATCGAGCAGGAGTTTGATCGGGTACTTAAAGATTGGGCAACGGGGCGTAACAATGTTACGGGTAGAACGAGAGAGGAGAGGATGGCGGCAACGCAAGCCGTGTTGAATGCAGTACTGAAGATCGGCGTGGGTGAGGTCGTATGGAGTACTTACTATGGTGAAGAGACGCCATTCATTGTGATGGAGGACTACGAAGCGTGTGCATGGGATCACTATGAGCCGCTTGTTGCAATGCATGGACATACAGGCAAGACCCACAATTTATACATTGGCAACGTAAGGAGGTTCAGAAATGGGCAGGACAAAGAAAGACCTTGAGGCGGAGGGGTTCGATCAGGATGGCAACACACCTGAAGAACTTATAGAAGAGAACGACTTCCTGATATGTGCGCCGGACGTTGAAGAGTTGCGCATGATCATGAAGGAGTTGGAAGGTACTGTGCCAGAGGTCGCGGCGCGGATAAAAGAGGTACTAAATTCACTCGTGGAGATTTGATATGGGAAAGAATCAGATATTCAAGGAAGGTAGCCCACAGGCTGAGTTGTTTGACGAGATTAACGGGGTCTTGCAGGGGAAAGATATATTTGTTGCGTTAGAGGTGTTCCCCCTGTTCCTGCCCCTGCTATCTCTGAGCACTTGTGATGAAGACCGTAGTGCAGAGGTCTTAACATTGGTCGGGAGTTGTATCAGAGCTTTGAATTATGGGGCGATGATGGTCGGCAAGGGCAGTATTGATATTGAAGACGAGAACCACATACGGATAGCTTCGTGTGCGAAGTTCCTCATTGCAGTTTCCGAGAAAATCATGAAAGAGGAGAATTATGGGGAGGGCGACCAATCTGTGCATTAATTCATGGATGGGGAACTTTCTTCACCGGAATCTTGTCTAATAAGTAGGGATGAACAAGGTTTGTCCCTACAACCCAAAGCGTAACAATGTTACGCATTTTACTGAGCAACATCTATTAACTACTTTAGGAGTGTCAAATGAGTAAAGTTTCTTTCGGTCGTTCGGTTAGCTTCGACGAGGCAGTAGGTCTGGTGGCTGAGGTGGGCAAGGATGTGAGTCTGTTGTTCATGGGCGAGCCAGGTATTGGTAAATCATCCATGCTTAAAGGTCTTTCTGCACGTTTCCCTGAGCATGAGGTGGCATATATTGACTGCGCTAACCTTGACCTTGGCGATATTGCCATGCCGTTCATTGATCGGGAGATCAATTGCACTCGGTACTATCCGAATGCGTATTTCAAGTTGCACACGGGCAAGCCCATCATTCTTATGCTGGACGAGCTGACCAAAGCATCTCAGTCTGTCCAAAACATGTTGCTACCTACCATCTTGGAAAGACGGATAGCTGACCGCAAGCTGCACCCTGATTCAATTGTGTTCGCAACGGGTAACTCGTTATCAGATGGTGTCGGTGACCATATCAAAGCGCATGCTGCCAACCGTATGGCACAGGTTCCTTTCCGCAAGCCTACCGCCCAAGAGTGGATCAAATGGGCGATGCGTAACAATGTTACTGACAAGACGATTGCATTCGTTGACCAATACCCTGAGGTCATGGCGTCCTACAAAGACGAATCGCAGAAATCAAACAAGTACATCTACAACCCTAAAGAACCACAGTTTGCTTTTGCTTCTCCCCGTTCTTTGTTCATGGCAGACAAGTTCGTAGCCAAGCGCAACCTGATTGGTGATGAGCCGATGCTTGCCGCGTTGATCGGTATGGTGGGTGAATCTGCTGCTCGGGATCTACACGCTATGATCAACCTTGACGACAAACTACCTTTGTTTGATTCGATTATTGCTGATCCGATGGGCGCACCCATTCCGCAAGACCCTGTGGCGACCTGCATCCTGACCTACAAGGCGGTGATGAACGTCAATAAAGAAACCATTGGGCGTTGGATGAACTACCTGCGCCGCCTGCCCAAAGAAAACCAAGGTGTGTTCGCTCGTTGTTTGCTTGAGAGCGACAATGCCAAGAGCGCGGCTGATAAGTCCTTCATCGAATGGGCTACCGAAAACAATTACATCTTCGCTAAGTAAGGGGCAACACCATGGAGCTAACCGCAGAACAGAGACTGCATAGGTCTCACATTACTTTGATGAATCATAAGAAGTTCATTCTTATGTCGGGCATCTTTGTCTCTGGCACTACTGAAGTTGTTGAGGACGATAGTGGTGTCAAGACTGCATGCACAGACGGCTTGAATACTCTGTACAACCGTAACTTTGTTACGTCTCTCGATGACAAGGAGCTTAACTTCCTTGTACTGCATGAGAATTGGCACAAAGCATTGAAGCATCTACTTGTCTGGCGCCATCTGCACGACATCGACAACGAACTAGCCAACATGGCTTGCGATTATGTAATCAACCTGCTCATTCGCAAGTATGACCCCGATGCAAATGTAGCGGTCATGCCAAAGGGTGGGCTATACGATGAACGATTTGAAGGGATGGATACGAAGCAAGTCTTTGACATCCTTAAACAAGAACAGGAGAACGGAAATGGTAGTCAGGGTAAATCGCTCGACAGTCACGACTGGGAGAACGCTAAGACACGCACGCCCGAGGAGGTCAAGCAAGCAGAGAAACAGATTGATCAGGCTCTGCGACAAGGCGAGATTCTTCTAAAGAAGAAAGGAGATGTTGGGTCTGGTGGGAGTAGGGCTTTCGGTGAGTTGCTTGAACCTACCCTAGACCCTTATGAACTTTTACGCGAGTTCATGGTCAATCAATGTAACGCTCGTGATGATTCGTCATGGCGCAGACCTAACAGGCGGTTTGTATCTCAGGACATCTACATGCCATCTTCTATATCGGAGTCACTAGCCGATGTGGTGATTGGTGTTGACATGTCAGGGTCTATCGGTGGGTCTGAGTTGGGTGAGTTTCTTTCCGAGTTGGTTTCGATTTGTGAATCGTTGTCGATGGAGCGCCTTCACTTGATGTACTGGGATACAGAGGTCTGCGCCCATGAGATGTACGATACGAGCGAGTTGGAGAGAGTTCGCACTTCTTCTAAACCAAAGGGAGGTGGTGGTACGGATGCCGACTGTGTTGCTAAGTACATGAAGAGTAACAATGTTACGGCACAGGTGGTGATCATGTTTACCGATGGGTACATCGGAGAAGTAAAGAGTTGGTCAGGCATGCCGCCCACGCTATGGATAATTAGCAAAGGTGGCAATAAGAGAGTGGAAGTTCCAGGTAAGAAAGTTCATCTTAAATAGGAGATCATGGAAATGAGCATCACAAAAAACGCAATGCTGGTGGAGTTGAACATTGGTAGTTGGACGGCTAGTCGTCTTGATCGCGGTGTGTCTGAGGAGATTGATGTATCCAAGAACACCAAAGCACGTGCTGGTAACTATCGTAAGAACCTGCTGCCCGACTCGAAAGAGTTGGACAACATCCGTAAGTTTGTTGGCAACATCCGCAATTGGCACTACTCGCAGACTATCCCTTGGACGGATAGCGGTCTTCGCTTGCTCACGCTCAAGCAGTATGTGGACTACACAAGCAAGGTCAATACTTTGATGTCCGAGTTTGATGTCATGAAGCGTAACTTTGTTACGGAGTACCCGAACCTTATCTCTGCGGCAGCTTTCACACTAGGTGATTTGTTCCAGCGTGATGAGTACCCGTCACAGGATGAGGTGGGTAGGAAGTTCTACTTCAACATTTGCTACTACCCGCTCTCAGAATCGGGCGACTTCAGGGTGGATGTTGGCAACGAGGCGCTGTCTGAACTTGCAGAGTCTTATGAAAAGAACTTCTCAGAGAAGTTGAACAACGCTATGGCGGACGTTTGGCAAAGATTGCACACGACTTTGAAGCATCTCTCTGACCGACTTGAGGTTACGGAGTCTGGGGACAAGAAGATATTCCGCGACTCCCTGTTGGAGAACGCGCACGAGTTGTGTGGCTTGCTCAGTAACTTGAATGTTACTAACGATCCGAAGTTGGAGGACGCACGCCGCGACCTTGAACAAGCATTGCTTGGCATAACAACCAAGGATTTGCGTGAGAGTACTTTGATCCGACACGATGTGCATACACGTGTTCAGGAAATCATCAACAAGTTTACCTTCTAAAAACAAAGGAGCTACCATGAAGACTGCCGCAATAAATACATTTATCGGATACCCAAGTTGTTTCCTGAAAGATCAGAAAGTAACATTGTTACACCCCAAGAACCGTTTGTTCATGCATGCCTTGGAGGGACTCGCAAATATTACCGACAAGTTCAATGAGTTGTTTATGTACGTGGATATGGGAGAGTCTGATACGCAGCTTATACGGAAGGTACAGGTCTTTGACGTGTTTGAGAAAGTGGCAACGATTACAACGTACGAACCTAGCGGGGAGTCTCGCACAAAGGATCAGTTGCAGATTGCCTACAATTATGAGGTGCATACCAAGTCCCCCAAGTCAGTTCGTAGGTCATCCGATGCGCGTGCCATTCAAAAGATGATCGACCTTATTCGACCTGTGGACATGACCAAGATAACGCATGTCTTTGCTAGCCACTTCGACGATGCACAATCAAACGTCACAAGAATTAATTATCCGTACACTGATGTGGATAGCTTCTTTCGCAGTTTCTACTATGGAGATACTGTCCTTGGGTTTAACTCTTGGAGGGAACTAATCAACGGGGGAGACGGTGGTTTTATAGATTGGAACTCAGGCGTGAGTAAATTAATTTCCGAAATCGACAAGACTGTAAACACAAAGGAGTTGACGTTTAGGGGCGCCTTTGAAATCCTTGCAAATCGTGTTCGTGAATCTTCGGAAGCACGGGAGGCTTTCGCCAAGGAGATGGTGGGCATTGTTGAACTTCCGCGTGGCAAGTATTGGGAAGTTCGTAGGAAGAAGGACGGCACAGTAGACTGGAGCACTAGGAAGTTTAATTCTAGGGATGAGTTACCCGATGACGTTGCTGGTAGACTAGCGGTCATGGACATCAAACTCATGAACCTAGATGATCGCCCTGAGTATGAACATGTGGTAGTGGAGGGGGTTGGTGCGGCGCTAAGTAGAAGTTCAGCTCCTCTTGAAAACATCTACGTCTTTTCTGTCTCTGCATGACGCCTGAAGCCAAGGTAAAACGAGCGGTAACTAAACTTCTCAAAGAAAGGGATGTCTACTACTTTTACCCAGTTGCATCGGGTTATGGGTCGGCAGGCATCCCTGACATTGTGGCTTGTTACCATGGTTTGTTTATAGGTATTGAATGCAAGGCTGGTAGCAACAAACCTACCGCCTTGCAGTTGTACAACCTTGAGAAGATTAGGAACGCAGGGGGTCTAGCCCTTGTCGTGTGGGAGGACTTGACTGAACTTGTAGAGCTTCTCAATAAAATCCAACGAACGTAACATTGTTACGACCCACGGAACTTTTTTGCTCCCCCCTTGTCCCACCCATAGCGGTGGGATTTTTTTTGTCCCTCACGCATCCACTTAATTACTTCGGAGATACATAGATGGAAAACCAAAACCTTAAATTGTTTGCCGCCTACCTTTCCGGCTACATCGTTTCGTACATCAAGCGGGAGGAAGAATTTGGGAACATGATCACCAAACAGATGGTTCTCGACGAAATTAAAGCGTTCGATTGGGAAGCTGCCTTGGCTAGCCAACATCTACGTCGCGCCCCCGATGCTTGAAACCCGTTCCCAACAGGGGCTTTTGAGTTCAGAGGTATAGGGCTTAGCATCATTATTTTAAGAGAAGCGAATGAACTTTCTTAAACTTATACCATCAAAGCTGGTGTCCGAGGAGTTCAAGATACTTCTCAGGAGTGGTTGGCTTACGGACGCCTTTAGAAACAATGATCTGGAGCGTATGGCGTTAACTAAACTTGAGAAAGCAATTATTAGGTGGGCACTTCGCAAGGAAGTAATGAAAAAAGATAGGGAGGAAATGAAAAACTGGATGCTTCGCTACGCTATTGGGGCGAACAAAGACCAAGTTGCCCTTGAATATTACCAAACAAAAAACATGAACCACAAAGGAAACAAAGATGCGTAAACCAAAGTACGACGACAAAATCCTACATCTGATTGCAAACAACCGGATGACCGCTGCTGAGATCAGAGATGCGATAGGGTTGCCATCAAACGGGATTATTTATCAGATTCTAAACCGTTTGGTAAACAAAGGTCAGATTACCAAACACTCTGATAATACCTATGAAGCTGAGCGTGGAGGTAAATACAAGCCGAGACGTATGAAGGAAGGTATTAATTATGTTGTGGATCCCGATGCCAGCATGAAACTAAAAACCGTCTTACTTCCGTCCTCTGTGTTGTGGGACGAAATAAAAGAGATCGACGAGAAGATTGAGAACCTTATGGTCGTTAAGTTGTACCTAGTCCAACGGGCGCAATGGTTGGAGAAGGACGGTTTGAATGAACTTCCAAGTTAATGACGAAGTCCGAGTAAAGCCCACCAATGCGGTGGGTTTTATTAACAAGATAAATGGGGATAGCGTTGTTGTGCGCGTCCCCAGTAACACCAACTGGCCCTACCCATCCTATGTGCACACCCATGAAGAACATCTGACAAAAATATCTAAGGCAAAACATGAAGAATTAGAGGAGGCACTATTTTGAAGTTTACCGCAGAAGAGTACGCAAAGAAACACAAGATCGCTGTGTCAACGGCTAGAGAGCGTCTCAATGAGATGTGCAGGGTCGGAGCCGCTACACGTACACGGACTGGGTTGATTGGTGGGTTGTTTGCATACGAGATCGACAATGGACTCAAGGCACATGACCCCTTTAATTTAAGGAGAGCAGAGTGGGTAGAACAATCGTCGGATTAATCATCGGGTTTCTGTGCGGAGTGGGCTGGTTGCATCTCATGTACAAAGCGCAGGAGAAAGAATTTAAAGCGAAGGATCTGCTTCAGTCTTACGAGAAGGGATTCAAAGATGCGCTGGACGCTGACCGCCCGTCCGAGCGACTGGAGTATATCTGTGCCGCATTGTGGCTAAAGGGGAATGAGAAATGAGCATTAGCGCAATGAAGCAAGCATTGGAGGCTTTGGATTCCGATGACCCAAGCATTCAATTGAGGGCTGCTGTTGCCCTACGCCAAGCCATCGCAGAGGCAGAAAAGCAAGAGCCTGTGGCGGTTGGTGACGAGTGGAAACCATGTGTGAAGTTACCAATCGTCGTTCATGTTCGTGAGCAGCGCAAAGGCGAAACCCATGTAAGTACAAGGGAAGGCATCACGCCAGTTAAAGACGATGACCTAATAATGCGTGGAGTTGCTGGCGAAGAATATCCAATTGGACGAGAACTCTTTAACCAAACTTATACCTTTGACACCGCACCACCAAAGCGTGAATGGGTCGGGCTGACGGATGAGGAGATAGATGGCTGGAACATTGTGGGGCATGAAAGTTTGCGAGAGTTTGTCAGGGCCATCGAAGCCAAACTAAAGGAGAAGAACGGTGGCTAAACTACCTTACACATTTACGGTTTGTCCGGATGAGCCAGCACCAAAAAACTGGACTGCCACTACACCGCAACTTCTATCTATGTTGCGTGACGGGCCTAGAGACTTGACCATAAATCCAGCCGAGCATATCTGGCCCGCTTCAGGAAAGGGGGCAACAACAATAAATAATCACGTGAGTAAGCCGGGGGAGGAGAAATGACAGACGTATTCAAACTGATCGAAGAGCATGGCCTGACTTTGCATGGCGACATAGAGCACTTTGCCGAGTTAGTTCGGGCAGACGAGCGCAGGGTAGAGAAGCAAGAACAAAAAACACCCCTTAAGGTTTTGGGCTTAACGGTGTTTACCGAAAACCGTTTGCGTAATGGGCGCGTCTATGATGTGGAAACTCTACAAGCCATGACCAATAGGGATATTTTGGCTATTCCCGACATGGGTAAAAAAGCACTTAAAGAAGTTTTAGAAGCGTTGGATGCTTACGCCATCGACATGTCCGAAAAACATGTACACGAATCGGACAAAAATCGACATGAATGGGACTCAGTTACAGATGATGCTTTGATCGAAGAGGTTCGTAGGCGTGGGTTTACCATTCGTGGTGCTCAGATTTCGCCAAAGCGTTGGGTTGGGCTGACGGACGAAGAGATAGATAAAGCCGTGAAGTCGTGCAGCACAGTAGATACATACAAGTATTTTCGTGCCATCGAAGCCAAACTGAAGGAGAAGAACACATGATCGAGATCAAGATGTCGTTTGAGTGCCTTGAAGATGCTGAGGGCTACCTATCGGCATTTAGCAAGGTGCAGGATGCCGAAGCTGCGGTACACGAGTTTTATTACATACTGAGGAACAAAGTTAAGCATGGGGGGTATAGCGAAGCTGAAACACAGACGTTGGAAAATATCAGAGCCGACTTCTATCGGCTCTTCAAAAACCTTTTTCCTGAATAGGAGCACCAAATGATCATCGATTGGCACCAACTGAACGATCTTGAGACCTCGTCCTACGAACTCCAAGCGCTTGTAGACGTGCTTCAGGATGCCGTGCTTAACGAAACTTCCGGTTTCAATGCTGACTCTGTTGCCACGGTTTTAAGCATAGTATCGGCAAAGATTTCTGAAATCAAAGACGCCGTAGAAGAAATCTACATCCTGAACCGTGAAGGCAATAAAGAAGTCGTGTTTGAGGGAGAAGATGAGCAGGACGAGCAGGATGGCACCATTGAAATCCCTACGGTTTGGCCTTCTTCTGAGAACGCTTAAGTTTTTTAGCCTGTGCTTCGTCCCAATGTAAAACACGATGGCAATTTGAGCAGAGCGGTATACATTTTTTTATTTCTTCGTGTGCCGCTCTGTATTTGTTGTCCGCTGCTAACCTGTTTACGGATCTTTTAGTTTTATCTCTTATGACATGGTGAAAGTCGATTATGGCTGGATGGGATGCACCGCAGTGAGAACACTTCTGGGACGCCTTGAACTCAATCCATCTTTCCCGAGCTTTCTTCTTAACCTTAAGTACACCAGCTTGGTGCTGCTTTTTGTTGTTGTTATACCACTTCTTAGCGTACTCCCTGTGCTTGGCCTTTTTAACTTCAGGATCTTTGTATGGCATTAGTCCTCCCTAATACGTTTTCGCCAGTAGAGCGTAGCGTTCATACCCCATGGTTTGCTAGGATCAAAAATGCGGTAGCCTCTAGACGTATCGTGACTGGGAAAC
>OGWI01000084.1_pt1 | contig 11281 bp, 13 predicted proteins | sample 1576021 | NCBI WGS metagenome assembly OGWI01 (sample SAMN07581557, study PRJEB24739) | freshwater metagenome | place: Singapore | collected 2015-04
GTTTTGTTGTTTTGTTGTTTGTTGTTTTGTTGTTTGTTGTTTGTTGTTTCCCAGTCACGATAAAGTAAGAAGAAAGCGATCTGCGCCAGTTATAAAGGTGCGCATCGGTACTTGTTTGGTTAATGGCAGAACAGAAAATGTATGATCTAAATGCCCATGTGTGATGAATACGGCCACAGGTTTTAATCTGAGATCGGAAACCTTTTGTTCGATCTCACTTACTAAATTTGGTTTGGCCATACCTGGATCAACGATGATGCACTCTTGTCCAGAGCCGAGGGCTAAAATCCAACAATTTGTTTCGAAATAAGGTGCGATTATTCGGTCTATTAACATCACTCACCCCTTTCAACACTAGGTTTCTTGCCTGAAATTTCCCTAAAAGATGGTGCCTAGGCTATCTTTTAGCCAGTATCAAACCCAGTAATTAACGGCGCAAATGCGTTAATGATTACTACGCCCCCACATAACGAAATCCGATAAACGGAGATCGTGCAACGAAAGGTCAACACAATGGAAAACTCATCAACTCCAAACCTTTCCAATACTGGGGCAGCATCAGCACTCATAGGTGATCCAGCAAAATTCGGCCGAGTCGGCGAAGATGGCACTGTTTACGTAATAACTCCAACTGGTGATCGCGCTGTTGGTTCTTATCCAGGCAAATCCTCAGAGGAAGCACTTGCATATTTTGTTAAGAAATTTGAAATGGTGGCATCTGAAGTTGCACTTCTAGCAGCACGAATTCGATCCGGTGCAATGGTGCCAAGTGATGCTCATGAAGCTGTTAATAAACTGCGTACCCAAATCTCTGATTTAAATGGTGTGGGTGACCTGGTAAATCTCTCTGCCTCACTTGAGAAAATACCAACACTAATCATCGAACATGAAGGTGCTTACCAGGCACGAAAAGCAGCGCAGGCCGCAGAAAGAGATTTGCGAAAGAAAGAAGCAACCGAAATTAAAGAGAAAATTGTTGCTGAAGCTGAAAGTTTGATTGACTCAGTTGCGTGGAAAGTTACCACCGCCAGATTAAAAGTGCTTTTAGAGGAGTGGAAAAAAGCGCCTCGCTTAGATAAGAAAATCGATGCAGCATTGTGGAAGCGTTTCTCGTCTTCTCGTAATAAATTTGATAAAAGACGTAGAACTTATTTTGCGAATTTAGATTCAGAGCATAAAAAAATTGCCTCAATCAAAGAAGTAATTGTCAAAGAAGCTGAGGCGCTAGCTAATTCCAAAGAGTGGCTTGCCACAGCAAATAAATACAAATCCTTGATGGAGCGATGGAAATCATCTGGTCGTGGTAAAAAATCAACAGATACTGCCCTTTGGAATCGCTTCAAATCTGCGCAAGACACCTTCTTTGCAGCAAAGAATTCGGATATGGAAAAACGCAAAGGTACAATGGCTGAAAACTTAGCTAAACGTGAGGCAATGATTGTTGAGTTTGAAGCTTTGCTTCCAATTACTGATTTTAAGTCATCAAAGAAAAAATTCCATGACTTAATGGGCAAATGGCAAAAAATAGGAATGACGGAACGTAAAAAGCGATCAGCTTTTGATGCCCGAATCAAAAAAGTAGAAGAAGAGATCTCTGAACTAGAGCGCAACCATCAACGAAAGAGTGATCCATCTGCTAAAGCTCAAGCCAACAAGGTAGTTCAAGGATTGGCTGAGGCGATCGAGAATTATGAGAAGCAAGCTGCTAAAGCAGAAGCTGCCGGTCAAATAGCTAAAGCCATGGTGGCCAGGGAAGCTGCCGCAGCTCGTAGAGCATGGTTAGAACAGGCTGAAAAAGGTTTAACCGAGTTCACAAACTAGTTATTGAATATCCGATCAACATCATAGACACCTTCAATTACTCGAACCGAACTTAATACTGCATCTAAATGTGATGCATCAGCCATCTCAAATGAAAACTTGCAGATTGCTGTTTGATCCTTATGAGTAACTACAGAAGCGCTTAAAATATTTACATGCTGGTCAGATAATGCTTTAGTAACATCAGATAAAAGTCGAGCCCTATCCAATGCCTCAACTTGGATATTAACCAAGAAGGTACTTTTCGCGGCCAAGTTCCATTTCACCCCAACCATGCGATCTCCTTGATGAACTTTAAGATCAGTAATATTTATACAGTCTGTTCGATGTACTGAAACACCACTTCCTCGGGTGATGAATCCAATTATCTGATCCCCAGGAACTGGCGCGCAGCATCTAGCTAGCTTTACTAAAACATCCCCGGCTCCTTCTACATCAATTCCAGTAACACTTTTTCTACTGCGCTTAACAGGTGCTGTTAAAGGTGTTAACTCATTTTCTGGATGGCTATCTCCTGTGCCAAGTAGAGCCATAAGTTTTTCTATAACTGAATGTGCTGAGATTCGGCCGTTTCCAACTGCTTCATACAATGACTCAATATCTTCAAATCTAAGCTCATGTGCTAATTCAAGAAGTGCGTGTCCGCCCAATATCTTTTGGATTGGAAGTCCTGCTTTTCGCATTTGTCTTGCAATTGATTCTTGTCCTGCCTCAATCGCCTCTTCTTTTCGTTCCTTTGAAAACCAAGCCTTAATTTTTGACCGTGCTCTTGACGAGGTTACAAAATTAAGCCAGTCATGACTTGGCGCAGCATTTAAACTTTTATTTGTCACAATATCTACAACATCACCATTAACTAGATGTGATTCAAGTGGAACAAGCTTTCCATTCACCTTAGCTCCAACACATTTGTTGCCAACTTCGGTATGGACCGCATAAGCAAAATCAACTGGAGTTGATCCAGAAGGAAGTGCAATCACACTTCCCTTTGGTGTAAAGACAAATACCTCTGGAGTTCTAAGGTCATATCGGAGAGTTTCAAGAAAATCCCCAACATCTTCACTTTCTTGTTGCCACTCATGAAGCTGCTTGAGCCATAAGACTTCCGGAGTTTTACCGTTTTCAAGGTTCTTTGATTTGTACTTCCAGTGGGCGGCAATTCCATACTCAGCACGAGCGTGCATATCAAAAGTTCTAATTTGAATTTCAACAGCCTTACCATTCGGGCCAATTACTGTTGTATGCAGTGATTGATAAAGATTAAATTTAGGCATAGCGATGTAATCTTTAAAACGCCCCGGAACCGGACTCCATCTTGCGTGAATTGCACCCAAAGCTCCGTAGCAATCTCTAACTGAATCTACAAGAATTCGGATGCCAACTAGATCATAGATCTCATTAAATTCTCTTCCTCTAACAACCATTTTTTGATAAACGCTGTAGAAATGTTTTTGTCGTCCACTCACCTGTGCTTTTATACTCTCAGCGGTTAAATCCAAATCAATCGCAGAAATAACCTCAGCGGTTAAAAGATCTCTAGCGGGTGAGCGTTCTCCTACTAATCGTTCGATCTCTTCAAACTTCCTTGCATCTAAAATTTTGAAAGATAGATCCTCTAGCTCCCACTTAATTGCATTCATTCCAAGTCGGTGCGCAAGAGGAGCGTAAATATCTATGGTTTCTCGCGCCTTACGTTCGGCGGTTTCAGCGGCAATAAATTCCCAGGTACGAGCATTGTGCAATCTGTCTGCAAGTTTAATGACAAGTACTCTGATATCTCGCGACATTGCCACGACCATTTTTCGAAGTGTTTCAGCTTCAGCAGTTGGTCCGTAAGTTAACTTATCTAGTTTGGTAACTCCATCAACTAGAGATGTCACTTCTTCACCAAACTCTGCTTTTATTTGTTCGATCGAGTAGGAAGTATCTTCAACTGTGTCATGTAACAAAGCAGCCATAACAGTTGGCAAATCCATTCCTAATTCGGTAAGAATTTGTGCCACCGCCACTGGATGAGTTATGTAAGGTTCACCAGATTTTCTTAATTGACCAGAATGAGCTTTTTCGGCTGCCACATATGCTCGTTCAAGATCAGAGTTAGAAAATCCTGGATGAGATTTTGCCAGGCCATCAGCCACCGGCTTCAACAATTGAGTACTTGTCATAGCGCTCTGGCTGTCTTTTTTTAGATCAATTTATTTAACGGCGGCGCTTGCGTTTAGGTTGGTTGCGAGGACCACGATCAGATTGTGCTGGGACTAATGAGGTAACTGAGCCTTTTTCACCACGACTCCCAACACGTTTTGCCAATGCCTGCATAGCTGGCTCACGTTCACGAAGCACAGCAAGAATTGGGGTGGCAATAAATATTGAGGAGTAAGTTCCAGTTGCAAGACCAATAAATAAAGCTAGTGAAAGATCTTTTAATGTACCAGCACCAAGTAAGCCTGCTCCAACAAACAAAATCGAGCCAACTGGAAGAAGTGCGATTAAAGAGGTATTAAATGATCTAACTAAAGTTTGATTTACAGCTAAGTTTGCAGCCTGTGAATAAGTGCTCTTTCCACTTGCTGCAATCCCTTTAGTATTTTCTCGAACCTTATCGAAAACTACTACGGTGTCATAAAGTGAATAACCTAAAATTGTTAAGAAACCAATCACAGTAGCTGGTGTTACTTCAAATCCAACTAAGGCATATATTCCTACGGTAATAAATACGTCATGAACTACTGAAATAATTGCGGCGATAGCCATTTTTGATTCAAAGGCCATGGCTAGATAAAGCATCACAACTATTAAGAATCCAAATAAACCATAAAGGGCTTTGCGAGTAATCTCTTCACCCCAGGATGGGCCAATTATTTGCGAATCAATTGAATCAACTGAGACATTGAATTTAGATGACAAACTAGATTCCACAGCGGTTTGTTCCGCTGCAGTTAGTGCATCTGTTTGAATTCGAATCTTGTCATTTCCAACTTTTTGAATGATTGTTTGTGAGGTAATGCCAGCATCAGCTAACGCACTCTCGGCAGTCTGCACTGAAGCTTTAACAGAGGTTACGGTAAAAGAGGATCCACCTTTAAATTCAATACCAAGGTGCAATCCTTGGGTAAATAAAGTTAATGCTGAGGCAAGGATCAATAACCCGGAGACTGAATACCAAATCTTCCGCTTGCCAATAAAATCAACTGAGGTTTCGCCTCGATAAAGTCTTCCGCCCAATCCTGAGAACTTAGCCATTACTTGACCTCCCCAGTCTGCGCGATCTCCTTCTTAACAATTCCTAAAGATTTTGCTGAAAATCCAGAGAGTGGGTGACCCTCACTATAAAAGGCAAATCTTGCTAAAACTGTAATCAATGGCTTGGTAAAGAAGAAAACAACAATCAGATCAATCAGAGTAGTTAAACCTAATGTAAATGCAAAACCACGAACCCCTCCAACAGCAAAGAAATAGAGCATGATGGCTGCAATCATCGAAACCGCATCTGCAACTATCACCGTACGACGAGCTCTTAACCAACCAGTTTCAACAGCTGATTTTAGAGATTTTCCTTCACGCACTTCATCACGAATACGTTCAAAGTAAACGATAAATGAGTCTGCAGTAATACCGATAGCCACAATTGCTCCAGCGATTCCAGCAAGAGTCAATGTAAAGCCAATTAATTCACCAAGTAACAAGAATGAAAGTAGCGCAATAGCCGAGGCAATTAACAAGGATCCGACTGAAACTATTCCTAGTCCGCGGTAGTAAAGCATTGAATAAACAATTACGAGTAACAATCCAAGTATTCCGGCTATCAAACCGCCACGTAATTGATCAGCACCTAATGATGGTGATACTTGCTGTACTTCCCCGCGATCGAAGGTCAACGGCAAGGCTCCATACTTTAATACATTTGATAAATCTTGAGCTTCGAGCTGGGTAAAGTTTCCAGTAATTTGTGCTGTTCCGGTATTAATTGGTTCATTAATGCGAGGTGCTGAATAAACCAAACCATCTAATACAATCGCTGCTTGATTTTGTGGAGCAGGTAATGAGGTTAAACGAGTTGTCATAGCACCAAATTTTGTTGTTCCTTCACCATCAAAATCCAAGGTCACATACCAACCGGACGCTCCTTGTGGATCTAACAATGCAGATGCTTTGGTTATTTGCCGACCTAATACCTCTGCTGGTGCCAAAATGTATTTACTTACGCCAGCCCTATCGCAACTAACAACCGTTGCTGCTTCATTACCACTGGCTCCCCCTTGGCGATTTTGTGGAAGGGTGCAATCTAAAGCTGCGTACTGAGCATTTAATTCTGGAGTAACGCCAGCGGGCAAAACTACCGTTGCAGTATCGGCTGATAATGAAGTGGCGTTTGCTGCGCCTTCTGCCAGAACCGGGCGAAATCTAAGTTCTGCGGTTTGTCCAACTAAATCAACAATACGACGGCCAGTCTCTCCTGGAACTTGAATTACTATTTGGCGATTAACGCCAGTGCCTTGCGCTGAAACTTCAGACTCTGCAACGCCTAGTGAGTTAACCCGTTGGCGAATAATTTCCACTGCTTGATCAATTGCCTCAGCTGTAACTTTTCCAGTCTGACCATCTTCAATTCGAGGTTGCAAAGTAACGCTAGTTCCACCTTGTAAATCCAAACCAAGTTTGAATGAGGTTGCACCAATCACGAAGGAAAGCCCGCTCAGAGCCAAGATAGTAAGCAGCAATATCGAGATAGTTCTAACTGCTCTAGCTTGGGTATTTGCAATTTTATTGGCAGACATGAGGACCAATTCTAGGCTGAGGTGAGATTATTGAGAAATCCAAGATTTTAGCCTCGAAATACCGATAAAAATAAGAATTATTGAGCGATATCTGGGTCTTGATCAAACAGTGTTGCATCGGTTCCAATTTGTGCCGACAACGTTGGCTTAATTCCAAGATGTGACCATCCAGATGCAGTTGCAATTCGACCTCTTGGAGTTCTAGCTAGAAATCCCATACGCACTAAGAATGGTTCAGCTAAAGATTCAATTGTCTCAATTTCCTCGCCCACCGCCATCGCTAACGTAGAGACGCCAACTGGCCCGCCATTAAAATTTTTAATCAAAGTTGTTAGTACCGCTTTATCAAGGCGATCTAATCCGATTTGATCTACTTCGTAAATTTGCAATGCAGTTTTCGCATGATCTAACTGAACTATTCTCTCATTATTCACTTGGGCGTAATCGCGCACCCGTCGCAATAAACGGTTGGCTACTCTTGGGGTTCCACGTGAGCGAGATGCAATTTCAGCAATCGCTGCTTTATCAATTTCAATCTCAAGTAGTTGGGCGCTTCGCTTAATAATCTGTGAAAGTTCTTCAGTCTCATAAAAATCTAGTTGGGCTGTGAAGCCAAATCGATCGCGCAGTGGACTAGGGAGTAGACCAGCTCTAGTTGTTGCGCCTACTAAAGTGAAGTGCGGTAGCTCTAGTGGAATCGATGTTGCACCCGCTCCTTTCCCAACAATCACATCAACTCGAAAATCCTCCATCGCTAAATAGAGCATCTCCTCCGCTGGACGAGACATACGATGAATTTCATCTAAAAATAAAATCTCGCCCTCAACCAACGAAGAAAGTATTGATGCTAAATCCCCGGCATGTTGTATTGCAGGTCCTGAGGTGATTCGAATCGGACAATCCATCTCTGCTGCCACAATCATTGCCAAGGTTGTTTTGCCTAAGCCAGGTGGCCCAGAAAAAAGTATGTGGTCTGCTGTTGCTTTACGCTGTCTCGCCGCCGAAAGTAGTAAATCCAACTGATCTCTTACTCTTAATTGACCAACAAACTCAGTTAAATTCTTTGGTCGAAGGGCTAACTCTGCAACACGCTCTGCGTCATCAGCACCCTGATCAATAATTCGCTCACTCATTATTGCTTCCCAGAGCTTTTAAGAGCTAATTTCAAAATTTGAGCAGCGCTTAATCCGTCAATTTTCTCATCCTTCATAACCTGGTTCAGCATTGTGGCTGCCTCTTTACTGGAGTAACCAAGACCTTGCAAAGCATTTTCGATTTGATTTGAGGTTGCAATATTTGATCCCACTTTGCCCCCAGCAAATGCTGTTGCTTTATCTTTTAACTCAAGCACTAAACGTTGCGCACCTTTTTTGCCTAATCCAGGTATTGACTCTAATGCTTTTAAATTAGAAGAGACCACAGCATTTGCAATCGTACTGGCATCACCATTTGCTAAAATTGATTGAGCTACCTTCGGACCAATTCCAGTCACGATATGGGAAGTTCAAAAAAATCTCTATCTAAAACTTCAGTGAAGCCATAAAGTGTTAAAGCATCTTCACGAACAATTAAGTAAGTATGAAAGCTCACCTTTTCACCATTTTGAATATTTGCAGCGACTCTGATTGGCACCTGCAAAAGCACGCCAACTCCCCCAACCTCAACAACAATTGAACTTATTGAGGTTGACTTGACGGTTCCAGAAATTGAACTAATCATCGCTTCTTAATTGCCTTCTTCTTGGCAGTTGCCAACCTGGCATTACCAACTCCTCGCCAATGATGGCAGATTGCCAGTGCTAAGGCATCGGTGCTATCAACGGGTTTTGGGATTTCCTTTAATTTGAGTAACCGCTTGACCATTTGTGCCACCTGTTTTTTATCAGCCCGGCCAGAACCAGTCACTGCCGCTTTGACCTCACTAGGAGTATGTAACACAACAGGTATTCCAGCTTTGGCAGCCAAAAGTAAAGCCACTCCCGCAGCTTGCCCAGTTGCCATCGCAGTTTTGACATTTAGTTGAGAAAACACTCGCTCTACCGCAATTACATCTGGCTTATATTTATTTATCCAGCGGGATATCTCTTTTTCTAACTCTAATAACCTAAATTCAAGCCCAGCATCAAGATCAGTCTTAATTACCCCAACCCCAACCATTTCCAGTTTTTGTGGTCCAATCGAATCAACAATGCCAATACCGCATCTAGTTAATCCAGGATCTATAGCTAAAACGCGCACAGGACAAGCCTAATCAGCAACAAAAACTTATGAACTAAGGCTCGCCATCACTTCATCTGAAACATCAAAATTTCCATAAACATTCTGAACATCATCTAGCTCTTCTATTGCTTCAATCAATTCAAATACCTTCTTGGCTGTCTCTGAATCAATTGGAATTGACATTGATGGTAAGAATGAAGTTTCAGCAGACTCATAATCAATACCTGCTGTTTGCAACGATGTACGGACCGCAACTAGATCAGAGGGTTGCGCAACCACCTCAAATGAATCACCGAGGTCATTAACCTCCTCAGCACCTGCATCTAAAACCACCTCAAGGAGAGAATCCTCAGTAACCTTGCCATTGTTTTTTGACACAATTACAACGCCTTTACGATTAAATAGATACGAAACAGAGCCAGGATCGGCCATATTTCCACCATTTCGAGTTACCGCTACACGTACTTCAGAGGCGGCACGATTTCGATTATCAGATAAACATTCAATTAATAATGCAACCCCACCAGCTGCATAACCTTCATACATAATTGTTTCCCACTCTTTACCACCAGTTTCAAGCCCAGCACCTCGCTTAATTGCACGATCAATATTGTCAGCGGGCACGGAATTCTTTTTTGCCTTAGCGATAGCATCAAATAAGGTGGGATTACCAGAGACATCAGCGCCACCAGCACGGGCTGAAACCTCAATTGCCTTAATTAGCTTTGCAAAGTTTTTAGCACGTCTTGAATCAATAATTGCTTTTTTATGTTTAGTAGTTGCCCACTTGGAATGACCGCTCATGAATAAACCAATTAACCTTTAGATCCAGCTAGTTCACGACAGATATTTTCAACAAAAAATCTGTGGACACGGTTATCGCCAGTTAACTCTGGGTGAAAAGAGGTCGCTAAAAGATGTCCAGAACGAACTGCCACAGGATGCTTTACACCCTTGGCGTCAGAAATTTCAGCTAGTACCTCAACTGAAGTCCCCACTGATTCAACCCAGGGAGCGCGAATAAAGACCGCTCTTACTGCAGGTTCAGTAATTCCTTTAAATTTTAAATCTGTTTCAAATGAATCTACCTGACGCCCGAAAGCATTTCGCCGAACTACCATATCGATTCCGCCAAATGTTTCCTGACCTTGGATTGCATCTTTGATCACATCAGAGAGCAAAATCATGCCCGCACAGGATCCATAAGTTGGCATTCCAGATTTGATTCGATCCTTAATTAAATCCATTAGATCAAAGGCTCGAGCAAGTTTTGCAATAGTGGTTGATTCACCGCCTGGAATAACTAAAGCTGAGATCTCACTTATCTCGTCTTTTGTCTTAACTGCTCGCGCATCCACTCCACAATCACTTAATGATTGGATATGTTCACGAACATCACCTTGGAGTGCAAGTACTCCAATTTTCACAATTACCAGCCCCGCTCCGCTAACCGGTGAATGGTTCCAAGAATGTTGGTCGAAGAAGCTTTATGTTTTGATTTATTGTTCCAGCCGAACCCAAGAAGAACAGGAGGAGCTTTACAAGAAAGGAAGAACAACACCCGGCCCGAAAGTCACCAACGCAAGAGGCTATCCCCCGCAGTCGCTTCATATAGACCAAGGCGAGGGGGCAAGGGCGATTGACTTTGTGCCGATTGCACAAAGCGGGACGGGTTGGCAGGTGGCGTGGGATGATTCCGAAACCTACGCCATCGCCCATAAAATTGCCGAGGCAACGGGAGGATTAAGAAAATTGGACTGGGAGGAACCCCACCTAGAGGATGCGAGCGTAAGCGGGTGGAGGGAATTGGTCGCAACGCAAAAAGAGGAAGTGAAAAAAGAGAAGAAAAAAGTTTCCAAAAAAAATCCTTGGTCTAGTCGTTGAAACAAATGACAACGAATAAGGTTGTGCTGAAGCCTTCAAACGAAATGACCGAGGCGCACGAACATCATCTTCAGCAAATCAAATTGGCAAGCATTGATCTTCTCGATAAAAAATACCGAGCGGGACAAAAGGAACACGGCGGGAGCCTTTGGACTATGTGCGCCGCCAGACAGGTGGAAAACGCAATCGAGGAAACAACAGACCAACTGACCTACCTTTTGAGTCTTCGGCAAAACATGAGGATAATCATGGAACTAGCTTACGAGGGCATGAAGGACGACTCGGTTTGTGCTACCACGGCAAGGGAAAATTGTCGGGCGATTTGGTTTACCATCACAGGACAGGACAACAAATGACCAAATGGAAAAAGTTTCTGGCTGTCTCCTGTTCCCATGGCCACCTGGCAGATGCCAAGGCAACCAAGGCCGCACTAGAATTTAAGAAACGCTGGAAGCCTGATACTACTTTGCACCTTGGGGATGCGATTGACCTAGCCGCCTTGAGGTCTGGGGCGATGAGAAATCCCGACTCATCGGATCGGGCGGCAAGCATCTCGGTGGGCTATCGTGACTGGGAAAC
>OGWI01000085.1_pt1 | contig 11274 bp, 18 predicted proteins | sample 1576021 | NCBI WGS metagenome assembly OGWI01 (sample SAMN07581557, study PRJEB24739) | freshwater metagenome | place: Singapore | collected 2015-04
GTTTCCCAGTCACGATAGGGTATTGAGGGCGCTTTTTTCGCAGTTTGGGCACCAAATGCTAGCAGTGTAGATGCAGTGGCTTGTTCGCATGGATAGACATGATACCTTTGGCAGTGCGAACAGTAGATTCCTCAAGGAACATCAAACCTATGTTGTCCTCAGTCTTACACAGTATGTGGTAAACAATCTCCCTCAGTACCTGTGATTTACCAAGCCCAGATCCTGCTGTAAACGTCACCAGCTCACCTTTACGGATACCATAGGTCAAAGCATTAAGACCTTGCCAAGGATAGTCACAAGAGGCTTTAATCGCTGGTGTGTTGATCTCTTCCCAAAGCTTTGATCCTTCGATGATCCCATCAGGTACATAGACCTCAGCAGCAAACCAATCCTGGACATACTCCTTGATCATCTCATCTTTGAGATAATCGTTAGCATCCTTGTGTGGTTGCCTGTGCTTGACTATCTTAGCCTTAGCACCGAACAGATCAGCTACCTTCGTAGCAGCTTGCTTACCAATTTCATCAGCATCAAAGCTGATAACAATGGTTTCAAAAGAGTTAATAAATTCATAGTTGTCCTTACAGTCCTTTAGTGCTGATTGTGCTCCATTGCGTATACTTACTACTGGATACCGCATACCGTTCATTTGATACACAGCAACAGCATCGAATTCACCTTCAGTGATGGTAATGCTCTTACCTCCTTTAGGGAATAAATGTTGTCCGAACAAAGTAGCCTTAGACCAATCACCTTTGATAGTGCAGTCAGTCTTCATTGCATCATGCCTTACCTTGTAGGCAGTGACCTTACCATCAGCATCATGGTAGGGAAAAGCTACACCACCCTCATCAGTGATCATCACACCAAAGGCTTTTAAAGCATCTCTGGAGAGGTTTCTTAGCGGTATAGACTGATACTTACCATCTAGCATTGGAATCACCTTAGCAGACTTTGTATGCTTTTGTCTGAAGTTGTCATCATGTTCAGACATTTTAGTATTCGTATTACAAGAAAAACAGTGTGACCAAGTCTCTCCTTTGTCATTAACAGATACGGACAATGCATCACTAGATCCACAATCATCACAGCCAACATGAGTGGCTAAGTAGTTCACTGATTCTTCTCCTTTAGCCTGGCTTCAAGGACTTTGCATAGCCAGTTGACTGATTTATCACCTTTAACCATCTCGCACGACAGTATGTCAATCTCCCCATCAGTCAGTCCAACCCATTCATGTTCACGTTTCACTATTTCATCGACATTGTCTTGCGATGTGTCGTCGGCATCAACATAGCAGCAATGACCACACCTCGGACACTCAAAATCATCATTAAGGTATGACTTAGTTTTCTGATACTGATTATGATCACCACTCATGGTTACCTCAAGTTAAAAGGGTTATGCCAACAGATACCAGTGTTGTCCTTCGTAGGATAACACCCTAAAGAGTAAACGATATGCTTCTGTCTGTCACCATGTATGTAAATATCCCTGTCAACAGTGTAGTTTTCCACTAGCTTTTGCATTACATTCAACAATGAATTCTTGCTTTTGTTGGGGAATGCTGTTATCAGATCAGTGATCGAACAAGTCCCACCGTTAGTCTCTAAGTAGTCTACATAAGGGTTAGGCTTACGCTTTCGTGGCTGTATACGCTTTCTCATACGTTGAACCCTTTAGCGTTCAGAGCCTTAGTTAACTGACGCATCATAAAGTAAAAACCATACTCTTGACATAAGCGAACAAAACGATTTAACACATCATTGATGCTGAGATCTTCGTGCATATCATCATATTCACCCTTAGTGATTCCATCAAAGCCATCATCAACCACAGGTTCATCATACATTTCGAACATTCCTTTAGTTAAGCCCTACTGTACATAGGCTAAATAGTCTAAGTACTAAGTATATATTAAATATTATACATAGTATATACTTAGTACATAGCCTAAGTAGCCTACATAGCCTATATAGATTTAGGGTATCAGAGAAAAACAAAGTTGTCAAGTCATTCTTCATCAATGTTACGTTTGCTTACAATGTCATCATCTCCTTCATTGATCAATCGTACATTGCCAACAGCAGCGATCTCATCACGTACATAGCGAAAACAATCATTGCATAAGTCAATATACTGGTGTGTTCGAACACTACGCCTAGAGGCTTCATAGTCACTTAAGGCTTCATTACAGCTGATGCATCTCATTTTAAGTCATCCTTCATTGAGTCAATCAACGAAACAAGTCTGTAATACTGAACATGTTCCCTTTCTGCTTCTTTGTCCGCAGCATCAGCATGACCTAATGCAAGGGCTATGTTAGCCTTGATTTGAAGCTCGATTAAGTACAGTAACTCATCTAACAGTTCTTTAGTCATAGAATACCCTCTAGAATCGATTAAAACAGGCCTAGAAGCGACGATCTAGGCTAAGGTGACACCTACCTACATGAGTGCATCTTCGATGCCTTGTAGAGCCTCTAATCGCTTTGATACTTTAGTCTTAGTGATTAGCTTAGCTTTAACCCATGTGTAGGATGGGAAAGGCCATAGCGGATCAGGTGAAGCATGACGGATCAAAACCTCACCATCAACACCATGCTTCAACACTTCGCATGGTTTACCATTAAAATAAGTCTTAATCATAGGGTTAGTCCTATAAATAACATGAAGGCAAACAATGCACCGAAAGCACTGCCGCCCAGTATCAATACAAAATCACTAGATTTATTCATGATGAAAGCTTTATAAGTAGGCATAAGACAAAAACGTTTACGGCAATGATTGATATAGCTATCAAGGCATCTCTCATTTAATCCCCTGATAAGTCTACAATGGGGTTAATCCAAAACTCCTCAGGTTCTAAACGATCAACGAAATCTTCTGCATCATCTAACGTGTCGAACCTGTCCAAATGTTCTAAGCCACCTTCCAGGCTTAGATAGTATGTGACTAGATAACCGACAATCTTAAAGTTTTCCATTACATTACCCTTTCATGTATTGTTTACTGCTAACACGTTGATGATGTACAGTCTTAATATGATGATTCCACACTGTAACATCACCGGACAATGGCACACGTATTGTAGATCTTAAAAAACCTCGTTTAATCATAATCCCGTTGATTCTACCCTTAGCAGTGTAAGCCGTGATAAACCTCGTCGATGATGTTTTCTTCACTACGTACACCAATTTGTAAGCTTGCCATAATTTATTAAGCATGATGATTGTATCCTTATGCGATTTTGAGTTTGATGACTTTAGACATTTTAACACCATGGGCAATGTAGCCAATAGTGCTTACTGATTTATCCCAACAAGCGCGGCAGCCGTTACACTTACCCTCATACTGGTATGCTTCGCAAACCTTGATGTTATCAGCATCGAAGCTTGTTGCAATAGTGCTTGACCACGGTGCATCCAATACTTCACCGACAATAGAATCCGATGATCTACGAACAACAACATTGTCTAATGCATCCATCTGGTCAATGATAGCTTGAAACTTAGTAAACTTATGCATTCTAGTTGGTAACCAGTGCTTAACCCAAGGTGTACGCTGCATAACCTCAAGCATTTTCTCTGCTAAACCGATAGCGTACATGTCACCGCTGTCAAACCAACGAAAGTATCGATCAGAGTCTAATGCTTTGACCATGTCATCAACCCAGCTATTACGCTGCCAATCTTCACGGTTATGGAGCCTTGGTGCTTTGACATTAGCGAAATTGTAGTTGCCTGTAGTTGCATAACACCCTTTGCAAGCATCAACTAAGGATCCATCGCTAGCCTTTGAACCTGGACATGTATCCAATGCCTGAAGCGACCATGATCGAATCCCATCAAGCTTGGATGTAACACTGATTTTTACTTGGGGTTTACTATACTCTGATGTCTGCATTGCCATGATAGTTAGTCCTTGTTGTTGACTGAAGGGCCTTTCGACCCTTTGTTGATATTACATTGCACCGCTAAGTTTTGCTACTGTGCACAGTACCATTAAACCGATAGCAGTGCCAGCGATGAAAACTGTTAATGCTATTGCAGCTACTATTTCAATTTGCTTTAGTATGCTCATTTGATTTACTCCTGGTTTGTTGTCGATGTATGCATACTAACTAGCTGATTTTGCGTTGTCAATGGCATTTCAGGGTTATCCGATGAACGGACAATAACCAAGGATGAATGGTAGTGTTGTTCGAACACAACAGTTTCACGTGGAACATCTGCACTGGCTGCACAGTCTGCACAGTCTTAGGTGTCGTTGTAGGTGTATCTGTAAGGTCAATCAAGTGTCTCTATGTGGTGCTCCACAGCTACACTCTTCCACCTGCACAGACTGCACAGTTAGCACTACACAGCAATCAGCACAGATTACCAATTGAGAATCATTCTCATCTGCATAGTCTATCTAGCCTGGATAAAATCTCAAACAGGAATCATTCTCATCTGCACAGACTTCACAGACAGCACAGAATCTCAAATGAGAATCATTCTCAATAGACGGGGGGAGGGGTGTAGTAGTGATGAAGATTGTTGTGGTGCTTCTTAGACACAAAAAAGAGTAAAATAGACAATGTTAATGATAATCCATTACTATTAAGAAATCTCTTAAGAATCAATAGCTTATAAACAAAGCCTCTGCGGAGCCTAAGATACCATGTTAATGGAGTCCCGCCATAGCCTATGTTGGCATGATTCTTGCATGTAATCTGCACTGGTTCAAACACAGATTCTGCACTGAATATGAAGAAATAACTTGACAAATTCTTAAAAATATGCTACAATAAGTCCTTCTATGTAGGCTATGAACAAACATCATATAAAAACAATTCAGTAGTAGACATATAACTTATCGTCATACACTACATTGTAGATACATAAAATTATATACACCTTACAGTCCTGCCTTCCGGCAGAGAAACTATATAGAGGGTAGTGATGTCCGAAATTAAAACTGAAGATGTAATATCTTCTTCTTGTTCGCTACCTTCATCGGTCAGCCAGGATGTTGTGGCAGTCAATGAAGAAAAGAAAGTGGCTGTCAAAAAGAGAAAAAGAGGAAGACCTAAGAAGGAAGAAGTCAAGAAGTACATCAAAAGAGCTAAAAGAGGTAGACCTCCTGGTGAAGCAGCAAGGATTAAAGAGCTAACAGCTTCGTTGTTGCTAACACACTCACAGGCTATCATCAGGAAGATAGTGCATAAGGCTCTGAATGATGATGATAAGGATCAGATGGCAGCATTGAAGTTATGTGTTGATAGAATGTTGCCAGTGTCTTACTTTGAGGATAAAGGTATTGCTGGAGGCTCTAGAGCCATTACCATCAACATCACTGGAGTGAATGATACCCCAGTAGAGATGATTGAGCATGAACCTGTTGACGTACAAGCTACCTTGATAGACTACGAAGAAGAAGATGAGTAATTTGACTGTAGCTCTACTGCCTTGGCAACAGGATGTCTTCAAAGACCCTGTAAGATTTAAGATCATCGCTGCTGGTAGACGTACAGGTAAGTCAAGGTTAGCAGCTTGGACACTGATCATAGAGGCTCTACAGACTGATAAAGGTCATGTCTGGTATGTAGCACCAACGCAGGGACAAGCTAGAGATATCATGTGGACTACGCTGTTAGAGCTAGGCCATCCAGTTATCAAAGGTAGTCATGTTAACAACATGCAGATTACTTTAGTCAATGGCGCTATCATTTCACTAAAGGGTGCTGATAGACCAGAGACTATGCGTGGTGTTAGTCTTAAGTACTTAGTAATGGATGAGTACGCAGACATGAAGCCACAAGTGTTCGAACAAATCCTTAGACCTGCTTTAGCGGATCAGAAGGGTAGAGCAATGTTCATAGGTACACCAATGGGTAGAAACCATTTCTATGAACTATTTAAGTTAGGTGATACTGGTAAGGATGAGCATTACAAGTCATGGCACTTTACCAGCTTTGATAATCCGTTGTTAGATCCTGAAGAGATTGAAGCTGCTAGAGGATCAATGTCTAGCTTTGCTTTCAGACAAGAGTTTATGGCTTCCTTTGAAGCAGCACAGTCGGAGATCTTCAAAGATGAATGGATTAAAGTCAGTGATGAAGAACCTGAAGATGGTAACTACTTCATTGCGGTGGATCTATGTGGTTTTACGGACTCATCTCAGACGAACAAAGCGAAGAATTCTAAGTTGGATGAAACAGCGATAGCTATTGTTAAGGTTAACACTAAAGGCTGGTGGGTTGCTGACATTCAATATGGTAGATGGGATGTCCGAGAAACAGCAGTAAGGATTCTAAAGGCTGCTAAGGACTACAGAGTTAATGCTGTAGGGATTGAGAAAGGCGCACTGAAGAATGCAGTGATGCCTTACATGAATGATTTGATGAGGAGATTAAATTACTATCCTCGTATTGAAGAGTTAACACATGGTAACAAAAAGAAAACAGATAGGATTGTTTGGTCATTACAAGGACGATTCGAACACGGTAGGATTGTGTTGAATGAAGCAGAATGGAATAACAAGTTCATTGATCAGCTTATGCAGTTCCCTGATTCAAAGACGCATGATGACTTGATTGATGCTGTAAGTTACATTGACCAAATCCAGGTTGCAGATTGGAATCAGAACTTGGATGAAGAAGAGTATGAAATCCTAGACCCTGTTGCAGGATACTAACAATGAAATTTGATTCTGAACTAACTCCTCAAAATGCTCTAGTAGCTTTTGTCATGGATCGTTGTAACCAATGGCGAGATCACCGTGATGAGAACTACCTAGATCGTTGGGATGAATATGAACGTCTATGGCGTGGTCTTTGGGCTGATGAAGATAAAACTAGGTCTTCAGAGCGATCAAAGCTCATCAGTCCTGCACTACAGCAAGCTGTGGACAACAAACAATCAGACATGGAAGAAGCAGTGTTCGCTAAAGGTGTGTTCTTTGATATCGTTGATGATAGCGAAGATCAAAACAAAGCAGACATTGAGATCATGCGTACTAGGCTAACTGAAGATTTTAAGAAAGATAGAATCAGGAAGCAGATTGGTAATGTCATGACCTTAGCAGAGATCTACGGTACTGGTATTGGTGAACTTATTGTTAAGCAAAAGAAGCAACTAAAGCCTTCTACACAGCCTTCAGCAAACCCAGGACTGAGCATGATTGGTGTACAGTCTTCTGTTCGTGTGTCCGTAGACTTAAAACCTATAAACCCTAGAAACTTTCTTATTGATCCTAACGCAGCTAACATTGCTGATGCTTTAGGCTGTGCTGTAGAAGAATATGTAGGTAGACATACCGTCATTAAAGGTATGGAAGATGGTGTTTACAGACAAGTTAGTGTTGGAGATGCTGCTGTTGATACTGACTTAGAGCCTACACAAGACTTAACTTACTATCAGAACGATAAAGTACTATTGTTACGTTACTATGGTTTAGTACCTAAACGGTTGTTAGAGAACCCAGATGAGGTTACTTCTGAAGAAGAAGAACTGTATTCTGACATGGTTGAGGCATTGATTGTCATTGCTAACGGTGAATCACTGTTAAAAGCAGAAGAGAATCCCTTCATGATGCAGGATAGACCTATCATTGCTTACCAAGCTGATAGTGTTCCTGGTCGTTTCTGGGGTAGAGGAACTGCTGAGAAAGCATACAACATGCAAAAGGCTGTTGATGCACAGATTCGTAGTCATGTAGACTCTTTAGGGCTTACAACAGCACCTATGATGGCTGTAGATTCCTCTAGATTACCTCGTGGACAGAAGTTTGAGATACGTCCTGGTAAGACTATCATGGTTAATGGTAACCCACAAGAGATCTTACAACCATTTAAGTTTGGTGTTACTGACAAAACAAACATAGAAACAGCTCAATTGTTCGAAAGAATGATGCTACAAGCAACAGGTACGCTAGATACAGCTAACTTACCTGCTCAAGTAAGCGGTGGTGATGCAGCAGCAGCAGGATTAGCGATGGCTGTTAGCGGTATCATCAAGAAAAACAAGAGAGCGTTAGTTAATTTCCAAGAAGATTTCCTTATTCCGTTCGTTCAAAAGGCTGCATGGCGGTATATGCAGTTTGCTCCTGACCGTTATCCAGTACAGGACTTTGAGTTTATACCGTCCGGTACATTAGGAATGGTTGCTAGAGAGTTTGAACAGGCTCAAATGATGGCAATGATGTCTACGTTAGGACCAAATAGTCCTATCGTACCTCTGTTACTTCAAGGTATTGTTGAATACTCATCGTTACCTAACCGTGAAAGCCTTTTACAGCAACTTCAGCAACTAACACAGCCAAATCCTGAGCAACAACAGGCTCAACAGCAAGCTACACAGCTTCAATTAGCGGATGCACAGGCTACAGTACAGGAAAAGCAAGCTAGAGCACAGAAAGCAGCAGCAGAGGCTCAGAAAGCGTCTATAGAGGCTCAGTTAATGCCTGAAGAGGTAAGAGCTAAGATCGTTAATGCAGCCACTCAGAACCTTCCAAACAATGATGATTCAGCAGAAAGAGAGTTTCAGCGTCGAATCAAGATTGCTGAGTTGATGTTGAAGGAAGAAGATATCAAAAGCAATGAAAACATCGCCAAGATGCAAATGGAGGCTAAAAAGCAAGTAGATAAGCAGTTTACTGATGCTCTTGGTGAGTAATCATGGATGAGGAAAAGCTACTACAACTAGCTTCAGTTGTTGGTAAGTTAAAGAAGAAGGTATCTGAACTTGATTCTAAAGCAGATACCATCAAGAAACTACAAGGACCACAAGGAGAACAAGGGCTACAAGGTCCAAAAGGTGATGCAGGTAAAGATGGTTTACCTGGAAGAGATGGTAAAGACGGTAGAGATGGTGTTGATGGTAAAGACGGTAAAGATGGTAAGCCAGGTGTATCTGTTGTTGATGCTTACATCGACATGGATAATTCACTGGTTCTTAGGTTATCTAATGGCATTGATGTCAGTGCTGGTGAAATGCCTACCATACCGTCTAAAGCAGATTCTATTTATGTTTCAAACACACAGAACTTTAACTTAGATGGTTTACCAACTGCTGGACAGTTCCCTCAACCAGATTACTTTGTTGTCAAACAAGATGGTGAATGGCGTAAAGCTCCGTTTGCATACTTACAGGCTTGGTTAGATCAGGTTAATTACTTAACAACAGAAAGTGGTGATCGCTTGACAACAGAGTCTGGTGATTACATTATCATGGAGTAGACATGGCTGACGTAAAGATATCAGCTCTATCAAGTGCAACAACACCACTATCAGGTACTGAGGTAGTTCCTGTTGTACAAAGTGGTGTTACTTACAAAACAACCGTACAAAGCATTGCTAACTTAGCTGCCTCTGGTACAGTAACATCAGTAGCGATGTCAGTCCCTACTGGATTAACTGTAACAGGTTCTCCAGTAACTTCTTCAGGTACGTTAGCAGTATCATACACGGCTGGTTATGCGATACCAACCACAGTTAAACAGTCTGATTGGGATACTGCGTATGGATGGGGTAATCATGCTTCAGCAGGTTATCTAACATCAGCAACAGCAGCAACAACATACCAACCGTTAGACGGTGATTTAACAGCCATTGCTGCTTTATCAGGTACATCAGGTTTCCTGAAGAAAACAGCCGCTAACACATGGACACTAGATACATCAACGTATCTAACATCAGAAACAGATCCTGTGTTTTCTGCTAGTGCTGCTAGTGGTATCACATCAACGAACATAAGTAATTGGAACACAGCATACGGATGGGGTAACCATGCCTCTGCTGGTTATGCGTTAGGGACAACAACAATCACTGCTGGTACTGGGTTATCTGGTGGTGGTGATTTGTCCGCTAATAGAACTATTAACTTAGCAAACACAGCCGTAACAGCAGGTTCCTATACCAACGCTAACATCACTGTTGATGCACAGGGTCGTATCACAGCAGCTTCTAATGGCTCTGGAGGTGGAGGTTCTGGTACAGTTACAAGTGTGGCTTTAACAATGCCATCTGGTTTTTCTGTAACAGGATCGCCAGTAACAACATCAGGTACTTTAGCAGTTAGTACAACATTAAATGGTATACTAAAAGGTAATGGAACTGGTTTTACAACAGCTACAGCATCAACTGATTACGCTCCTCCGACAACAGGAACAGCTAATCAACTTATAGCCAACAACGGAACAGGTGGTTTTACTAACCTAACCACAGGAACCGGTGTTGTTACTGCTTTAGGTGTTAACACAGGTAGCGCAGGTGCTTTTGTTGTCAATGGCGGTGCGCTAGGTACACCAAGCTCAGCAACACTAACGAATGCTACTGGACTTCCGTTATCTACTGGTGTTACTGGTAATCTTCCTGTAGGAAATCTTAACTCAGGTACAGCAGCTTCTTCAACAACATTTTGGCGTGGTGATGGGACATGGGCAACACCAACCGCATCAGCAACAATTCCTGTAAGTGATGAAGGAACACAGATTACATCAGCAGTGTCTTCCTTTAACTTTGTTGGTTCTGGTGTAACTGCAACAGCAGTTGGTAATGCAGTTACAGTAACTATTTCAGGTGGTGGCGGTAGTGGTTTTAGTCCAGTTACAGCAGCAATGATTTTTGGATAGGGATAAATATGGCAGCTCCTAATTTACTTTCACCAACAACCATTGTTGGTAAAACAGTCACTGTTGATTTAAGTTCAACATCAGCTACGTCAATTCTTAGTAATGCAGCATCATCTGGTAAAGTATTAAAAATTAATGCTTTGTATGTTGCTAACGTAGATGGTACAAGTAATGCAGAAATTACGATTAACTATTATTCTGCTGCTTCATTAGGTGGTACAGCAACACCGATTGCTTCTACGGTTACAGTACCAGCGGATGCAACGCTTGTGGTGATTGACAAAGATGCTTATGTGTATCTTGAGGAAAATACATCACTAGGTGCTACGGCTGGCACAGCAAGCGATTTGAAGATTGTTTGCAGCTACGAAGATATTAGTTAGGAGTCACCATGCCAAGAGGTAACGGCGGGGTCATAGGCCCAGCAAATATTCCGACAACAACATCCGCTAAGGGTGTCTGGTCACTGATGGAGCAGTTCCTTGCTCAAAGACAAGGCATATGGCCTGTAACAGGCTACACCATCGTCCAAACCTTTACCGCTACGTCTACTTGGACTTGCCCTGCTGGTGTTACAGAGGTTGAGTATTTGGTTCGGCTATCGTGACTGGGAAACAGATCGGAAGAGCACACGTCTGAACTCCAGTCACTCTCGCGC
>OGWI01000087.1_pt1 | contig 11246 bp, 27 predicted proteins | sample 1576021 | NCBI WGS metagenome assembly OGWI01 (sample SAMN07581557, study PRJEB24739) | freshwater metagenome | place: Singapore | collected 2015-04
GCGCGAGAGTGACTGGAGTTCAGACGTGTGCTCTTCCGATCTGTTTCCCAGTCACGATATCGTTTGTCAAGTGATCGGCGTCAATATATCTACTACTTTTCTTTTTAATATTATCCTTGGAAGTTAAAATTTGACAATTGGCAGGATGTCTCAATATTTGTGGGAATATACCGAGATCAAATCCTGTTCTTCTAGATAACATATGATCTCTAACAACACCGTTCGTATTATTTTTATTATGGAATACTCCGTGTTTTTTTAAAAGCTTTAGTTGTTTTTTGCAATATATTAAATCAAACATTCTTTCAGTCCAGTCTGCTTGTTGATAATATATTTCAAAATCAGTCTTATCTTTTAAGCTAATCCAATAACCTAAAGACTCCATTGTTTGTCTATGTTTTTCTCTATATGATTCAGTCCATTTTTCTTTAGATTTTTGTCCAATAATTTTCTTTGATTGTTCTGAGTGTGGTCTAGAATATGATTCTGAACTTCTGTGTGCATGACAAGCCCTGATTCTTTCTTGACTAAATTTTTTACCTCTATTTGCTGTACCAGACCTATATCTTGTTTCGTCTGTTATTTTGGATCTTATTAATTTGGATTGTTTGATCTTTTGTTTTTCAGACCATTTATTTTGGAAGTTAGGGTTGTTGTCTCCAAGCATTGATGATTTTAAATTAATGGCATAACATTTTTTACTACAACATACTGTTTTGCCTTTTGCTTGAGAAACATACCTATTAAATATTTTTTTACATATAGGACATTTAAGTTTTAGTAGTTGTGACATATCTATCTCCTTATAGATATAATACACCAAAACTTGATTTAATGTCCAAAATGAGTGTCACTAGTGAAGTATATCATATATTATCCAGTTGTATTGAAAGCCTCCCCATTATGAGCATTTGCTAAAAGCTAGAGGCTCGGGAGGCGACCTTTTGCGATCAACTAAAAGGTGTCCGTCAATTCGGATCTTATTTCATTGAGTTGTTGTAATGTGTGTGCTATATCTAGTAGTTCTTCACTATCTAAACCTTTTTCAAATGGGAAAAACAACCAAGTTCCATTCTGTTTGATATAATATCCATCAATACTTTTGTAATGATGTTCACTGCCCTTTAACAAATGAGGGCCATTACATTTCCAAGGAGTCTGGCAATTAGGACAATCCATCAGTCTATCTCTTTTCTTTTAATTGTACGATAATTATCTATTGTAGGATTATTGGTAATAGTCACACTTATAAGACTATCCATAGTCTCCTTCATAGCATCTCTACAACTTTGCTTTACTCTTTCACAATGCTCATTATGAAGTTTCACAATATATTCCGCAGTTGTTTGATCCAGCGATCCAGCATCAACAACAGAATATTCGTATCTATTATTATCTGATTCTGGATTAGTATAATATATTGGCTCAATTGGTACTATGATTCTACACCAGCACTCTGGCCCACTAAAACATTCGGTGGCTTTCCACGGGACTAGAAAACTATATTCTCTTGCTTGTTCAAAGTTCATAGTCGTCCTTACAAAGTTTAGGTTCCATTATTTCAGTCCACCATTGTGAACGATGATTATTGCCAATGTTAGTAAAGTAATTATTATAGATATATTGTTGTTCTTCTTCGTTCATAGACCAAAATCTATCAATAGCAAATTTTTCCCATTCTTTAGTATCGTATCCATCAAAAGGAGTGTGGTGTTTGCCGCTTGTTCTAAAATCATCATACAAAAAATCAAGCACATCTCTAATTAAGACGCATTTAGTATTGCTATCCAGATCATTCCAATAAGTTTTAATCCAATCTTGAACTGCTCCTGGCACATAAGTCATGCGACCAAGAGAGTATCGTAAAGCAGCTACAACCATAATACCACCGTTAACATCGCAGTTAAATGATGGTTTCTTTTTAGTTTTCTTGATAGCCATTAAATAAGCCCCAGTTCTTGATCCAATTTTGATAATTCCTCTAGTGCCGATAGCCTTCTAGCGTATCTCAATCCGCAGACAAAACCCATCTCAAATAGATTATAGTCTTTTTCGTCTCCCTCATTATCCATGTTATCCCACATTCTTTTGGCAACTATTCTGTCCTCTGCGTATTCTTCCCGTAATTTGTCTAGAGTTTCCTTATTCAATTTTTGGCCCTCCCCAATAATCCTTGTCAAGTTTAATGTCGGGATTCACCAGATAGCCATTAGTATACCGTTCATCGTATTCTTTTGCAAGTCTGCGTTGTTCTTCATAGTCGGTTTCCATTTCCTCTTTATGCCAGCGACGAACAACCTCTAATGCTTCGTCCAGAGTATCATAACAATGAGATCGTGAGTTACCAAATAAATAACTATAAATGTTTACAGAAGTGATATTTAATTCACACTTCTCGTCTTCCCAATAGTTTCCAAATTCTAAACTAATATGCCCCTCTTGGCTTTTATATCCACAATCACTATCGTTATCAAAAACATGATCATATGCTTCTTTGAGAAGTTTGCGGATTTCTAATAGTTTTTGAAAGTCTTTACTATTCATTAGACATCCTCCATTTTGTTGTGTCCACAATACTCACACGAATACATTATTGCTGTTTTAAGATAATTATAGCCACTAAATGAATATTTATGTCCTGTATTTTCGCCACAAAGTTTTATTAGATTTTTTTTGGCTGGTTCATAGATGTTACTATCATAATTTTTCATTGATTCTTCTCTGTGTTGTCGTCTAGCCTTATCTAGTTTTGCTTTTTCAAGCCATATGTCATTATGATCCATATTAATAGCCATCATCTAGTGCATTGGGATTGTTTATTCTAAAATTATTTTCATTACTAACATAATTTTTAAGGTTATTGATAATACTTAATTTTTCATCATATGTACCATAATCAAAATCTATATTAAGGTCTTTAAAAAAATCTGGATTATTGATTTGATCTCTTGCTTTTTCTCTGATATAGTCGGCAACAACTTGTCTAATTCGTGATATTCTTTTTTTAGAATCAAGAAACTCTAATTCTTTCATGAACTCGCTATCATCATCAGCTTCTATACTAAATGATACTTTAATTTTTGATTTACTCATAATCTCTCCTCACATCCTGCTCTACAATCTTTTAATTGACAACTTTGAATACAGCGCCAGAGTTTGCCATTCTTATGAACTGCTACGCACGACATAGCACCATGAATCTTGCAATGTGGAGTTTGCTGAACATTTGGATGGGTCGTTTTAATTTCTACTAGATCAAAATTACTATTGTTGTCCTCAATAGGAAAATATCCTGTCATCTGTTTATCGACTCTAGACAATTCAGTTTTGAGCATATTTAATTCAAATGCTGTCAAATGGTCAGCAAGATTACCCTGTAGTGTTGTTTCTTGTTCTATATGTTCAGATACAATATTATTAGATATAATTGTATCGTCAATTTGTTCTTTAGAAAATTTCATAGTTCTAAAACTTCTTTTTTATAATAGATCAAATACTCTTTAGCTTTATTGTCATTCTCTACCCAGCTATCAATATAAGGCTTATAGAACTCATTAGTTTCATATCTAGTATAGTCTCTATTGCTGAGAAAGTCAATAGCCTCATCAATTGTTTTTTCATTATACACATAGTTAGGACTACTAAAAGCACTGAATAAAGCATGACCAATATTGCTAGGATAATTAGGCATACTCTCAATATCCAACGTACTTTCTGCATGACACTTTAAACATGAACAAGCCTGACGAATACAATCGCCGTCGTGCATACCTTGCAAAGCTTCAATAAAATATTTGATCTTATTTTCATTATACTCTATCCTAATCATTTCTTCAGCTAAAGTATCAATTTTTTGGTGAATTTTTTGAATAGGATTATCTAAGAATTCTTGAGCATCTTTTTTTGCTGGTTCATACGGAATACTATTAGGATCTAGCTTATTATCTAAATAAGACTCTAAACGAAACTTTAGGGTCCAAATAATATCCTCAAATTCAGAATATACCACTTTCCAAAACAGTAATTTTTTCTCTGTTTCGTTGAGAATTACTTTGTTTAGTAATGGATTGTGTTGGTAAGCTATTTCCATCAGAATCTCCTAAAAATTCTAAATTTTCCATAAAAAGTCCAACTAAACCATTCACGCCATGTTCGGGGTCTATCTGCTTCGTAAATTGTTTCTGCCCATACTTTAGCTAATTCTTCTTTAGATAATGTTTCGTTAAGGTTAATAACTTTTTTCAAGGATAATCTCCATTATAATAATCACGACTACCATCCTCATATCCATCTTCATAACCCAAACGCTTTCCAGTCTCTAGAGCCTCATACCATGTGTCTTTTATGAGTTGTATGACTGTAGGGTTATTTAATAGAATTTCTTTGGGTTCGTCCAAAACTGGATGTAGTTTATTTTTCTGACATCTTAAATACCATTCTACAGAATCATAGTCTGGCAAATTTGATGATATTAAAGACGCTGGACTATATTTAAATGTGGTTTTCATCACAAATCCTCTCCAGTTTCATAATCTAATACAGGATAATCCCATGCTTCTCTAATCATTCTTGCCAATTTTTCTAAACTATCTTCACAAACTTCTGGCATATCATTAATGTTTACTATATCTCCATTCTCGTCAATAAAAACAGGATGAAACCCATATTTGTTTTCTTTTTTAACGATACGGTATCTCCAGCCAATAGTCATACTTCATTCTCATACCAAAATACTGATCGTAACATCCACTACTACAAAACCAATTCCCGTCATTAGTTTCAAAACCATCCTTGTGAACCGGACAACGATAGTCATTATAAATAGCCACAGTTCTCTCACAAGTATGAATAATTTTATCGCAATTCAAACATTTTTCAACTGGAGCATCTGGATCAGCACATTGGGGTTTCATTAATTTCCTTTCCTGTGTTCTCGTCTATAATCGCCCTATCCAAACTCTCCATCATTTTATTCAGTGTCCATTTAAGTCCACCCACACTATCAGCTATAACATCTGGCATTTCTGCCCATCCATCCACTTTTCCATCATCATCATAAAATGCTTCTCTAATTTCGTATAGAATCTCAGGCTCGGGAAGATATTTGTGAGTATGAATTCTTTTAAAAACTCTGTAATTCCAGCCGCTCATTTTATTCTTTCAGTAAAAAATCGTTGTTTATAGCTTTAAAACTAATTTCTCCACACAAACTGCGTATCACAATACCTTCACGCTCAGTCTGTGGTTTTGCAGAAGAAAAGTGTTCACTGTATTTGCCTCTGGCTTTCTCCAATAGATCGTCCTTAGTATAACCGAACCTTGAGTCTTTTTCAAGTAGCGGTACGAATTTTAATCCTAATCGTTCCACAACTATCAAGCTCTTATCTAAGCATAATCTAGTATTAGTTCTAATATCCACAACATTAAAAACATATAGGTCTGGATTAGTCAACCCAAGAGGATTCTTTTGAATTCCTGGCCCAACAACTTCTCCCTGAACTGCTATTCTATGACCAGTTTCCCACAAGTCCCTTAATCCTTGCTCAATGTTATATCTTTCAGCTATCTTCCAGAAACTATGATCTTCGCTTCTTTTGTAGCTATAATTTCGCCCACAAACATGAAAGATTTCATCTTTGGGGTCGATTAAAAATGTACTACTAGTACCATCAAGTTTTAAACTGATATAGTATGGTTTTCCACTCAAACTCTCAATAAACTTATATTCATCATCAAGCTGAACCCTAATCTCATCAGTCTTACTGATAGGCCACGAAAATGATCTTGCGTCACCAACAATAGCTGCCGGGATTGGTGGCTCATATTTTTCTATTCCTAATATTTCAGTAACATCATCTCCAGCGTTCAACTCTGCTAGTTTAGGAAATACACTCAATGGCAATGCTAAACCCTGACTTAGTTGTTTGCGTAGTTTTATTGTTTTGAGTCTAAACTTTTTAAGAGAATCATTCCAGCAACCTTTGCGTAGAAACTCAAACTCTGGAATTTCTGGCAGTAAAGAATCTATCTCAAAGTAAACACAAAGATCATCGGGTTGGAATTCACCTTTCTTGCCAACACACTCCCATCCCAAAATACCAACAGTTTCTATATTATCAGCATCGGGTATGCGTTTAACATACTTGATCTTTTGTATACTAGCTAACTTCCTCATGCCATTCTCTTTGTAATTTTTCTATGGTAAGATCTATGTGTTTGTTAGTATAGAAACAATCATAAACAGTATCTCTAATATCAATATATTTATCAGGCCAAACATCATACAAGACATTCATAAGAGCTTGACCATATCTCCACTGATTAGCAGCAGAAATTTTTCCATCAGACCTAGCCGCTTGATGACTCATAAAAGTATCATCGACTTTTTTAAGAAATTCTTCAAACTTCATTTGAACACCCTGATACAAAAAGCAAAACTTATTATCCAGCTAATAAACAATGCCATAAGACTAACATTAACAGCCCAATAAGCATCGCTACCGTAGTTGAGTTTAAAAAAGTAAACAATCATCCAGCACAAGCCTAGAGTAAGTGCAGAAGTTAGTAACCCAAATATGCTAGATACTCCAATACTCAAACATATTCTGGCTACAAACTCTACAAAATTCATGCTGCTACTTCTCCCACGCCTTCTAGGATACTTTCTCTCACACTTTTACTCATATTAGTAATTAATATGTGTTGTTTAAAAAATTCGTGGCCCTTATCTCTTACAATAAGGCCAAACGCATTTCTAGCCCAACCACTACTTACTGATCTCACATCCTTAAAATCAACCTCGACATTAAAGCCAAGATCAATATCATTCAATATATCTTTGCCTAACTGTGTCGCTAGTTTGGTGCTAGATAAATCAGTACCAAACATATCTTTAATCTCATAATAGATTAGTGGGCCTTTCATTCTATTTTCTTCTCCATGGTTTATCTATATGCCCAGCCATAATACATCCATACGGATATATTTCATCAACAACAGTTCCTAAGTTAAAATGTCTGATCTGCTCTTTTATTTTGTCGGCATTTTTGTAGGCACTAGGCAATTCACTTATATCTATCTTACCAGAAAAGAATCTAACGTCAAGACCATCTGTTTCTTCATAGAATAATTGTTCAGATGTTTTATCAACTAATTTAGTTCTTTTATGTTCTGATCTACTAAAGTTCCGACCAGCACCATGAGGAGCAAATCCCAAGCTGTTGGAGTTTTTTAAACCTTTCATAACCAGTATAGACTGGCTCATATTTAAAGGAATTAGTCTCAATCCATTATATGAGTCTGGAACAAAACTATCGCCCATAGGAGTTGCCCCTTTAGCATGATAGAACACATCGTCTTTTTTAAACACAAAGTTGTGTTCGTTCCAGAATCTTTCTGAATCTACAGAACTTTTAACCTTGTTTCTTATAGAGTCATGTAGAGATTCGTGGTTTACTTTTGTCCATTCTCTTACTATCTGAAGAGCCTCCCAATAATCCTGACCCTCTTTAGTGTCAAAAGGAATCCACGCATTTTTACCACCAACATTAGGGGCTATTTCTTTGCGAAATAATTCGGCTTTATACACTCCCTCATTGTAAAGATTGGCCCCGAATCCTCTGCTACCATGATGAGTAACTAAGTAAGTATGATTATTGCTCTTGCTTATTCCAACAAAAAGAAAATGATTACCATCACCTTGAGTACCAAGATGACTATGAGCATACTTTAAACTCTTATCGCTATTCAGATAATAGTTGTTCTGTATTTTCTCTTTAAGATCAGTTGGGAGTCTTATTAATTGATCATTTCTATCCCTTCCACCTATGCCAAAATGGGTAGTTTCAAAAGCAACATTCATTACTTTTCTAGGATCAGTATACCCTAAGTCAGTAGCCATAACCGAACAGCATATATCTGCACTGTGCATACGAGGATGGATAGCGTTTTTAGTCGCTATTATTCCACCAACAGGAATTTCGTCTTTACCAGTAGGACAAGCATCTGGCATTACCGCAGCATCTACTACTGTGGGTGTTGTGAGCAAAGAGTTCATAGCCTCATAAACAGACTTTATATTTTTCAGCTCATGCTCATTGTCGGCCAAAATATTTTTGTGGAAATCTATAGGATTAGACAATGGCTCAACAATTTTAGGAAGTATTGAACTTATGTGGCTATGCAATTGTTCTGTACTAAGGTCGTTAGTATTAGCATACTCTATGACAGAACTAAACCATTTTGACGGTTTGTATCCTAGATCAATTAACGTCTTTCCATTTATCATAACTTTTCCTTTGTATTGAAAACGCCCCCATTATTGAGCGTTGAACGTCGAGTGGGAAATCCCAACAATAGACGAACTAGAGGCTCAGGACGTTCCCATTGGCGATCAACTCAATGGAGTCGGTTAATTCCGATCTTGTATTTCTTCTCCAGTATTATAATCAAGAACAGGATAATCCCATGCTTCTCTCAACATTCTTTTTAGTTTTACTAAACTATCCTCACAAACTTCTGGCATATCGTTTATATTTACAATATCGCCATTATTATCAATAAACACTGGATGAAATCCATACTTACCTTCTTTTTTAACTATTCGGTATCTCCAGCCGGTAGTCATGGTTTAATTTCCTGTAGTGTATCGTAGTCAATTATAGGCTGTTCCAAACACTTTGTCAAGCGTTCCATAGTTTTTCGTAGATCGTCCATGCTTTCTTCTCTGATTCTTATTGGCTCTTCAGTAAGGCCATTGATCTTTCCATCCTTATCATAATAAACCTCATAAATCTCATATAGCATACTATCATCCATATGGGTATTAGGATAAAATCTACGAACTACACGGTGATTCCATGACATTTAATCTATCTCTTTTCTTACAATTTTACCAATTTTACTATGCTTATTTTCCCACAACTTCTCAAAAGTTTCTACCATTTCGTTCATATCAATGGCACTAATGCTTCTAGGACCAATATTTAATTTGTCGTGTTCTTTTTTACAACATTGTTTTACTTTGTCAAAATGTTCGTTATGAAGTCGCACAATATATTCTGCCGCTTCTTGATCTAATGCTCCAGCATCCACAATAACATATTCATGTTCAACATCGGGACTTTCTGGATGGCTATAAAGAATTGGCTCAACTGGAACGATGATTCTACACCAGCAATCTGGCCCACTAAAACATTCGGCAACTTTCCACGGGACTAAGAAAGATAATTCTTTTGCTTGTTCGTAATTCATGTTATGACCGTAATATCTACTCCATCAAAAACATGATGATCCATAGAATCTCTATAACTAGTTGGGATAGGTTTATTCTTTACCATCCAATCGCACTTAATTGTACCATATATTTGATGTTCTTTTGATAAATAATCTGATACAATCTTTGTTAAATCTTCTATACTCAGTTTAATTTCTTTTTTATTTTGTATTTGCATTATGATTCTCGTAGAGTTTAGGCATCCAGACTGTTAGCCATTTAGCGTTGCCACTTTTACTTCCCAAATCCATATCAATACTCTTTCTTTCATCATAACTCAACGCCCAATATCTGTCAATAGCAAACCTTTCCCATTCTTTAATATCATATCCGTTAAACGGTGCGACCATTTTGCCACTTGTTCTAAAATCATCATATAGATAATCAAATATATCACGAACAATTACAAATCTAGTCTTACTATCCAGACTATCCCAATGAGTCTTAATCCAATCTTGAACCGCACCGGGAACATAAGTCATGCGACCAAGAGCATATCGTAATGCACAAGTAACCATGATGCCGCCGTTAACATCACAGTCAAACTTTGGTTTCTTTTTAGTTGATTTTCTCATCTTTTTTCAAAATGTTATATTTTATAGAATCACCATAACAAAATCCAGCAATAAAACCACACTCAAAATAATAATAGTCATTAGAATTACCTTCATTATCTCCATCAAGCCATATTTCTCTTGCTAGTTTTTTGGCTCGTTCGTAATTTTCTTTAATATCTTCTAACATATATTATGTTATTCCCACAATCCACCCAGGCATATCATCTATCCAAACGTCTACAGCAATACCATTTCTTTTAGCATAATCTGATTTTGGTTCATCATAAGAAAAATATACTTCAACACAATCTGGTAAAGTTGTCGCTAATTCTTGTTGATTTTCCAGTGTTTTTCTCCTAGCAGTAATACAAATAACTTTATGCCCATGTATCAGTGCTGTTGAAATAAAAGCCTGCCAAAATGTTGGATCAAGAGTATATGTATCATCATAATCTAGTGCTATCACAATACTTTTTTTGAGATCATTACTATTCATTGTTACTAACCCCAAACGTAGTCATTTTACCATCACGAACCACATAAATCTTAACTTTACCAGACGAACGAATATAATCTCGTCCACCATCAATCATATTACCATTTTTAAAACTCTCATAATCATGGCGACTTCTGCTATACTCAAGATCACCATCATCATTAATTACCATGCCAAATGTTAAATTCTCAACTTCATCAGCACTAGCAATATATGGCACATCATCCCTAAAAAGAATAGCAAAATATCTATTACCAAATTTTGGATGCGGAGTTTCCCTATAAAAAATATCAGCAATTATACCATCATTAAATTCTGTGGTACAAACGTGTTTTACTGGAACTCCATCCTTTTGTGAATAAAGTTCTTCAACCTTAGAGGTATTAGTAATAGGATAGTGCTTGATATTAGCCATTGTAATTAATCCAATCTTGCTCTAATTTGTCTAATGTAAGATGTATTGTACCATTCGTGTAGAAACAGTCAATATCAGTTCCTTTGATCTCATTATATTTTTCGGGCCAAATATCCCACAGCACATTCATCACAGTCTGACCATATCTCCACTGATTTGCAGCAGAAACTTTTCCTCTAGATGCTTGATGTTCTAGAAATGTATCGTCTATTTTTTGTAGGAATTGTTGATATGTCATAGTTATAAATTGTATAATGAAGCGGCATTTCTCAGTATTACACAGAATCCCGCTAAGAGTCTACGGAAGTTGATTATGGGAATACCCGCGATCCCTACCTTTCGGCATCAACCTTGTTTATCAAACTTATCGCTCAGAGTAAAAAATGTTGGCGCCCACAAACCAACAAAAATACCAAACCTTTCAGCATGAGCAGCATCTGGGCCACTAATATACCAAATACCAATACTAACAACATTATCGTGACTGGGAAACAGATCGGAAGA
>OGWI01000088.1_pt1 | contig 11232 bp, 19 predicted proteins | sample 1576021 | NCBI WGS metagenome assembly OGWI01 (sample SAMN07581557, study PRJEB24739) | freshwater metagenome | place: Singapore | collected 2015-04
TTTATAAGCTAACATCGCTTCATTAACTTTTATTTTATTATCACCATCTGCTAATATAATGTAGCTGTCTTTAATTTTTTGTCTTATGGTAGAAATTGTTTTATAAGTCTGTAACAGCCGATCTTTAAAATTAAAATGTCCGTTTTTAGGGCGTTCGGTTATAAAAATACAAGATGATATTATAACGTACGATATCATAATAGTCTATCTACAACTTGAAATCCACTGTACATCGGAACATATCCTAAAGATGTTATTTTAGAAATATCTAAATAATTACTCTTAATGTGCAAATGTCTTTGCGTTTCAGTAAGCTGATAATTTTTTATTTTAGATTTCGAGTTAAGTTTTTCTTTTGCGTAAATTATTAAATCTTTAAATTTTGTACCATACCCGTTACCTATGTTGTAAATACTGTTGTAATCGCCTTTATGTATAACTAAACTAATTGCTCTTACAACATCATCTACGTAAATAAAATCTCTAAAAAAATCTCCATTATCCAATAAAGCGACGTCATCAAAACTTTTAAGCTTTTTAATCACGTACTGTAACGCATTTTTACGTTCAGATACTTTAACGTCAGTTTCCCCTACTACATTACCTAATCTCAGTATTCTATACTTTAGATTAAATAATTCACAATAAGATATTAAAAGCTGCTCAGCTGCTCTTTAGTAATACTGTAAAAACCACGAGGTTCGCAAATCGAATTTTCAGTAGCTGGTAGCGCGATTTGGCCATAAACAAACCATGAGCTAATAAAATTAAAAGTTATGTCTTTATTTTTACAAGATTCTAGCGTTTTAATAAGCGTCAAAAGATTTGTTGTTATATCTATGTAGGGGTCAGTAATTACACTATAATTGTCTGTAGTACTTATAAAATACAGCACATTATTGGTCTTAACCTGATAATCATTTCTTTCATTAACTATAACGTTTGGGTATAGTTCAGTAAATCTGCTACCTATAAATCCTTTACCTAGTAAATTTATTTTTTCCATTGTTTGAAGGTTGTTTCAAAATAATCTAAAACTCGGTCGTTATATTGAGGCGAGCAACCTACAAAAAATACCCTATCTAATACTTCATTAGCATTAGGATATTTTTTATAGCAATCTAAATGCTTAAACCCAGGATGAAGAAGTATATTTCCTCCAAAATAATTTCTTGTTTGAATCTTATTTTTTTCCAGAAAGTCAACTAAACTTTGTTTTTGTTGAAAAAGCTTAAGAATAATTGGTACCCCAAACCAGCATACATCAGCGAGGCTGTGTGACATTACAAGATCACTACCTGTATGAAAATGTATTATATTTTCTATAATTTTTTTATGTTTTTTTCTTTTAATAGATATTTCTTTAAATTTATCAAGCTGTACTAAGCCAATAGCTCCCTGAAGATCTAACGGTTTTAAATTATACCCTATATTTGTATACATGTATCTGTGGTCAATAATTTTATCATAATCATCTAACCACTTATCGAATCTTTTCCCACAAGCTCCGCAACTAGAAAAATTACCCTTACCGATACAGTAACAATCCCGACCCCACCAAGAAAAACTTCTAACTATATTAATTAACTCCTCATCATTACTCGATACCATGCCTCCCTCACCCGTACATATATGATGAGCAGGGTAAAAAGAACAACTCCAGGAATAATAATATTCCGAAATATGTCTGTTATCAAATTTAGTACCTAGACTATCGCAATTATCGCCGATTAGCAAAAGGTTATGTTGTTTACATATGGCTGTTAGTTTATGAATATCAGGGGGATTACCTAATACAGGGGAAACTAATATGGCTTTAGTCCTGCTATTTACAACACCTTTAATATTTTCAATATTAAAGTTTAAAGTTTCAAATTCAATATCTATAAAACGGGGTATTAATTTATTTTGAATGATCGGGGCAATAGTAGTCGGAAATCCTACTGGTGATACAATTATCTCACTATCGTCAGACCATTTAAATTTTTTCTTAAGAGCGGCAATCATAACTAGATTTGCAGAGCTCCCAGAATTTACCATATGACTAAAATTAACCTTAAAAAATTTAGAAAATTTTTTTTGAAATTTTACTACATTTTCCCCACTTGTAATACTGTTGCCGTTAAGAAGGGAATTAACTGCAGCCTTCATTTCTAATTCATCCCAATAAGGACCCGAATATAAAACTTGGTCCCTACCGGGTTTAAAATTATCGTAATTTTTTATGTAAGCCGGAAGCTGCATCAATTAAATTTTAATAATAGTACATTTGGTGCCCCCTCACGGAGTCGAACCGCGCACCAACGGATTATGAGTCCGCTGCTCTAACCAAGCATGAGCTAAGGGGGCGTTATCGCACGCAAGTGCGAACTTCGTTACGATACGAATTAGTATTTGGGTCAAAAACTTGCACTAAACACTGATAGTACTCCGGTTGTGCTACAGGTGGTGCAACATAAACCGGTGCTGACTGATAGGCATTAGCATTTGCAATGGCTGCACCGATTATGATACCGCCAAGTGCCGGGGCTACCCAGTGATTGCCGCGATGATGATAGTGATGATGCATAGGCTGGGGTGCGTAGCGATGACCGTAACCGTATCGGTAACCATGGGCATAAGCAGTACTTGTTATACCTAGAGACAGTACCAGAGCGATAGCAATTTTTTTCATGTCCAACTCCTTATTGTTGTTGGTATTATATATTTATTGCGTTAAAAAATCAAGCCCTGATTATCTTACGTAACGCATCTTTTCTTATTAGATGTGTGCGTTGTGGGTAACCTTCTTTAAAAACTCTTACAAACTCCACCCTATCAACAACAGTTACTTTACTGAAATCATTGCACAACCAGACTTCGTTATTAACCGGATTAACCAGCTTGGTAACCGTTCGCTTCATTATAAACCTGCTAGTTGAATACCTGTACCAAAATAAGAGTTGTATTGATTATACAGCTCTTTGACGGGTTTTGCGGACCATAAAACATGCTTATTATCAATAGTAAATGCTTGGCCTTCCAGATGCATACCTACAGGCACTAAAGCCATGGCAGGTCCATCGTTTGTTCGCGATGGTACCATCTGTAAAACACACGGGTTTTTTACTGTTAAAAGATCAGCCCCGGTAACTTCTCCAACAATTTCTTCACCGGTGGTTAATTTCAAAACTTGGATCATTCGTTATCCTTTCAATATAGGAATGAGCATCCTCTTCATTATAAAACATTTTTATCTCTGTTTCCAGCCAAAGTTCATGTTTTAAAAATACTAAAATCTGATCATCGAAGGAACTGGCTTTAATTAGCCAGTTCCCAAAGCGCAAAGGAGGAAAAGAATAGTAAGGTATCACTTTCTATGTAGTTCTAAATAATTCCTTACCTTTTTGTCTATTCTCATCCGTCTTCCTTCAATTATACTACAAATAATTTTCTTTAAAGTTTTCATAATAGCCCTTTATACTTTAGTGTTTGTTCTCTACGTTCGAAATCAGCCCTATCTACAGATTTAGATAGATAACGTTCCGCATAACACCTGTAAGGACATTCTAAAGTATCTAGCCATTTAAAAAACAAACTAAATAGCATCATTTTTTTCTACCAGTAATTCTTTTTTAGAGACTTTACTAGCATCTTTAACTTCTATTTTTTTAGGCTTTTTATGCTCCGGTATAATACGTTCTAGAGCAATACGCAGCATGCCATTTAACATAGCGGCATCATTAATTTCAATATGGTCATCGAGAGCAAAAGTGCGCGTGAAGGCGCGATTAGCTATTCCCTTAAACAGAAAGTTCTCCCCATCATCATTAGCACGCCCTGAAATAATAAGCTTATTATCTTCTATAGTGATTTCAATATCCGATGTAGAAAAACCTGCAATAGCTAGCTCGATGATATACTTATTATCTTCTACTTTACGGATATTATATGGGGGGTAATTAGGAATATGCTTGGTCACATCGTCATGTAATTTGGATAAACGATTATATGTGTCGTCAAAACCAACAAAAAATTTATCAAAATCTTTAAATGCAGAAGGCATCATTAGTGTCATAAAGTTCTCCTTATTAAGCGAGTTATAAAAATTACCAACCCTTACGGCGTTAGTAGGTAGTTTTAACTAGGGTACCCAGCCTAGTTCCCATCCCAGGGATATTACATTATATATATTTATTTAATAATTATCCAGCTTTTTTTTACCGATATTATATTTGGTCTGCAAATCCCAGTCGTCTTTATCTTTAAATGCAATAATTTTTATCTGAGATAAAGGAGCAGCATCCCTTACTAAATCTGGGTTTACTAGCTTTATTAAATCCCAATCAGATAGTAATTTTGCAATTGTATTCCTTCTTTCGATATCATTATCCGTTAAATCTGCCTGCTTACCATCTAGTGCAAATAATTCTTTAAAGTGCACGATAAAATAATGGCCTTGTTTGTGTAAGATATGACATGATTGGTATAGAACCTTATCTTTTCTAGACGCTACCCCTATACGCGTAAGCGTCTCTCTGACCTTCAAAAAATCGTCAGGTTGTTTTAATAAAACCTCTAATGGCGCATACCCGGGTATGTCAATCTTGAAAAACTCGTTTGACATGCTTCATTCCACCTTTTTCTAATTTTTGTTTTAATAGTTTTATTTGAGTATCATCAAACAGAGATGCAACTTGGCGAGCTTTTTCTGTGCTGTAGCAATAATGTTGCTTAATCATCTCTATCAACTCAATTTCCTGGGCCTTCATCCATCTACCGTAACGTTTTCTGGGCCTGATACTATTTATCAGAAAGTCGAACTGGAGTTTTTTTTCAATATGGGGTCTGGAATTCATCATGTTACAAGTAATAACAGTATCGGGATGAAATGATAGACCACGGTTGACCAGGTATGGAGGATATTGCTTTTCCGACCAGTCATCTACAATAAGATCTTCCTTACCATAGTTAATAGAATTAAGAAAATCAAATGGTGATATACCCGGAGGTTTATAGTCAATCTCTACCTGCTCCTGCACATCACCAAAGATATCGTTAATGTTACTCATTTAAGATTTACCGAAGCCATAATTTCAGTTAAGCAAGCTACTAGATTAATTTCATGGTCGGCCACAAATGCTGCCTTGTATTGGTAGTCAGCAATAGTTAGCACTAGCTGAGGTACTTGATCAGTTAGCGGTAATAAAGTGTCGTATATTTTTCTAAATAGAACTGCTGAATCAGTATCTAAGTTATTTACTACCCAAGCTCTCATCTTCTTCCAGTCTTTCTCGCGAAGTGATAGGACAAGATCTTGCATGTTAACATCATCTAAGTTAACTAGAATACCCTCATCGATAATCCCGCGCTGGGAATAACGTTGCAGCTCATTTAATGACCGTCTGAAGTCTGGAAAGTATTTTTCGATTACCTTAGCTACTACTTTTGGATTAAACTCGATTTGTTCTTGTTTTAAAATAAGACTGGCTTGGCGGTGAAAGTCCATCGCCATTTTAATTTTTTCTTGCTTAGGAATCTTAAACTCAACTACCGCGCACCTTGAATGTAGAGGCGCGATGATTCGGTTTTTAAAGTTGCAGGTAAATATAAACCTGCAGTTGTTGGCAAACTCTTCGATAAACCCACGCAAAGCAGGCTGTGTAGAATTAGGATTAAGATAATCAGCTTCATCTAAAATAACTACTTTAGTATTACCTGTGAACGAAATAGTAGATGCAAAAGAACGTATCTTAGTTCTCAGAACATCGATTCCAGACTCTTCAGAACCATTAATAATAATGTAATCTGAGTTGAGTTCCTCACATAATGCTCGGGCCACAGTAGTCTTACCAGTACCAGCTGTACCACAAAGCAGCATATTTTGTACTTCGCCTGCCTTTACTAGATTCGTAAAATATTCTTTAATATCAGATGGCAGGATACAATCATCAATAGTTTTAGGTCTATATGCTTCGACCCATAAGAAGTGATCGCTCATACCACTGACCCGGGCTCACATGCAATCCAATACTGTAGAGGTCTTGATTCGTGTTTAAAGTGCAAAAATTTAGCTTTACCGTTATTAGTTTTAGCTACAGACACTTCATAAGCATCTGCCACTATTTTAAAATTCTCTACAGCAATAAACACGTCAAAATTATCAAACGATGTACCTAAACTCTTCTTAAAGTTACTCGCGGTATCGTTTTTTCTATCGCTTACCGAAATGATTATATTTTGATCTTTGTTAGTAACCGAAATAGAGGGCGCGCCAGTAATAGCGGCTGCTTTCATGATCATCTGAGCATCTTCGGCCGTCATTTTAAACTTATAAACCGAGGTATGTTGGATCTCACCACTCGGGGCGCCAGTAACTATTTCAGGGTTGGAATAATAATATTCAAACCTACCATTAGCGCTTGTTACCGTAAGACAACGATCACCAAACTCTACATCCTGATTCTCAATTAGCGTAAGCATAGCCAGTAGAGAATTAAGATCGTAAATTGCAAATTCGTTCGGAATGGATTCTTTAATGGTAGCTTTAGCAAAGATATTTTTAAGATTGGAGATCGTGCTAATCGTATCCCCTTGTTTGAATACTATATTGGTATTAATCGAGGCAAAGTTTTTTAACAATGCCAAAGTTTCCTTACTGAACTTCATATAAACCTCACAAAATCATATTATAACAGCTTCAATGGGACTTCTCTACTGTACTTCTCCTCACAATATGTACGTTCTTTAACTTCTAGCTCTCTAAATTCAGGTTTAAGAAATGCTGAATCATCGTGCTCTCTAAAACAAACCAATACATCGTTAATTAAAATAGGGTCTCCGAAGTGATAGTAGGAACGATAAAAATATTCCCCGTCTACAACCCATAACAGGTTTTCATCCATCTCTAAAGCACATTCACGACGAACGGCATAATTAGAAGGGTTACCTGTCGTATTATCACCGTTTACGTATTTGTTACCATACCAAGGTTTTCTAAAATCCCAAAATTTTGTACGGTCCTGATTGCAATGACCAAACCCTGCAATTAACCATTTACCGGGGTGATTACTAAACGCATAGTTAATCTTTTGAAGTGCATTGGAGTCAATAAAAAAATCATCCATGTACAGTAATTTTACAATATCACCTTTTGCGTGAGGTATGGCATGATTTACATTATTAGCTGCATTGTTAATACCGCTAGTATTTTTCACATAGGTGATATCATATACATGCTTAAATGTATCTACTATTTGTTTGAGATTATCACCTTCACTTTGATCAGAAAATACTAGTTCAAAATCACGATGTGATTGATAAAAAAATTGAGAACAATAGTCAACCAGAAACTTTTCAGCTAACCGATCTTTCATGGTGTAAATAGGGCATACTATAGAAATTTTCATACTATTCTTTCAATGTAGTCTACGCATAGACCGGCTATAAATTTACTTTTATAAAAGTCATAATTAACTTGAGGAGAAAAATCTAAACAAATTTGATTGGAATAAAATTCCTGCACACCAGGGTATGACCAGATATAGCGTTTAGATGTAAGTGTAACCATGTCATGCTCATGATAAAAATAATTAAGATCCCAGAATCTTAACTTGTTCACGCAGGCAATATTTTTACAATGAACCCATAAGAAATCAGACCTGTTTAATAAAAAAGAACTAGGTACTAGCGTAACAGGAGTATCATGTCCTAAGTAAAAATCATTATCCTTATACCATACATCTATCTCAACATCATACCCTAAACTTAAAACATAATCAATTTTTTCAGGGGTATTTTCTGTATATGGTTCTGGACCTTTTAAATTACCGCGATGTGATATAATTTTCATCAAATAGTTTTAGGAGTACCTAACGGCTGTACATTGAGATATTGTTTCCAGGGCTGACCTACATCTACTCGCTTGAGCTTTCTAAACCCTCTCTTACGTATAATAATATTATCCCCTGGGTTGAATTTACCATCAATACATTCTTGTATTACTTCTGCTACTTGTAGTGTGGATAACCTGGTTCTGACATCTTCACCGGGGTAATCTTTCTCTCGCATTTTAGTATCAACACGCCCTGGGGAAATAGAGTATGCCGGATATCCTTCCATCCCTAGTGATTGTACAAACGAAATGACACCCGACTTAGACGCGGAATAACCGCTGTGTTCTGGCTTACCATACATTCCCGCAACTGATGCAATAAAAATCATAGGTCTTACTATACTTTGTGCTATAGATTCTCTTGCAATAAGATAGCTACCTATAAGATTAACTTCTATTTCTTCTTTCCAGTTTTCAATATTAGAACCCTTAACTACCTGCACGTGCGAAATACCCGCACAGTTAATAATAACATCTGGGTTATATTTTTTTAATGTTTTTCTAATTTGAATTTCATCACGTACATCACATTCTTCTTTTGGAATGTTAAGAGTGTCAGGATATATCTGACTAACACCATCCCCAATATCGCTCTTTCCAAATATAAGAATTTTCATAACACTACATCTCCGTTCTCTACTTTATCTAAAAATATCTTTAATTCATACGGAGTACCTAACATGTGCTTTTTGTTAACATCCACCTCATATACAGTAAGTCGCTTACCATCCTCAATCATTTCATTGTATGCAGGAGCAATGTAAAATTCGTTATTAGTGCGAATGTTTTTTGCGATCATCATAACGACACTATCAAGATAATCTCTTCCCTTTGCAAAGTAGTAAATACCTGCGCAAGCTTTATCTGAAATCACCACCTTTTCAGCTACTTCTACTATAATCCCTTTCTTGACTAAAGCATAACTATGATGAGGGTTGGTAGAATTAAACACTACCGTTGATCCATCATAGTCGGCAGCTTTGGCAATAAAGTCATCAAAATCCCAATCTAGATATTGATCGCAATTAGCAATAACTAAAGGTATATCATTGTTTATATGCTTCAATGCCATTAAAGTAGTACAAGCAGCACCTTCGGTAACATGGTTGATTGGGATAACTGTACCTTTATCCTCTAGATACTCTCTTAGTCCTTGATCTAAATGTTCCTGCAATGCAATAAAAATAAATTTATAGTAATAATTTTTAAGTGTAAGTGAGTCGATGACTCGCTTAATCATAGGTACCCCTACAACATCAATTAAAGGTTTTGGTTTATCGTACCCGGCATCTGTAAAACGTTGGCCACGGCCAGCCATAGGAATAACAATATTAATCATATTTTTCTCTCAAGGAAAACGTGCTAGTATTTCTTCATTAACAGGAACAAGCCCTCTTAATCTATCCGCATAGTCTTTAGTACAGCAATTGGTTAGTTCGTGACCGCTCAATTGATAATTATCAAACATAAAATGAATATTTTCTTGACCTAAATTAGGTGATAAGAAGGTGTAAAAATTATGATTGTGTTTACCCTCATTACGCCAATCTCCGGTTGTAGATACCTGCTTCAAATCTTCAAAAGTTTTTACCACCCCGGAATGTAAAAATTTCGGCCATGCAAAAAAAGTATCACCTACAAATTTCTCACGCTCCCAAAACCCATTTCCTTCTCTTGCTATAATATTAAATTTATTATAATCTAAATTAAACTGAGACAGGGGTTTGTTAAAATGTACATCAAACCTAGTCATAATATAAAAGTCGACATTAGAATCGGCTACCAAATCTATACAATCAGCACGGGTTGTAAGTTGAGTGGCGCCTTCATATGTAACAAATCTACTCATAACAGGTTTGTAGAGCTGTTCCATCTCTGGTACAAACTGATGCTCATAAGTAGATATATAAACTTCAACTTCGTGATACTCTTTAAGAGGTTGGATTAAATTTTTAGAAATATTAGGAAAACAGTGTCTAAAATCTCTATCCGATTTATAACCATAGGAAATGCCTGCCATTAGTAAAGCAATTTTCATATTGTCTCCAACATTAACTCTTTTGAAAGATCTCTTGTTCTACTTTTAAGCTCTGTATAGTCTTTAATTAATTGATTTACATTAGTAATATGTTCTCGACCAAACCCCTGTGCACGATCGCTTTCAGGTATCTTATTTTGAATTTGTAACTTTCGTTTAATTAAACTACTCGAAAAAGGAGACCAACCATACCAACATACCTGTAAATTTTCACAGTTATAATTTTCGTAATGCCTACCTAACGGATATTGTATGTGCTGTTTATTATGAATACAACGAGGTCGTCTAAGTCTAGCCCCTGAATCGCTATAGTGAATGCCAAAATGTTTCTGTTCTATAAGAGATTTACTTACATCAACTTCCTCTGATTCAATTACATCCACCATAACGTTACAAGGAATTATTAATTCTTGTTCCGGTGTATCATCTAATATAGAAAAATCCCCTACTAAAAATTCCGTTACATTTAATGTAACCTTCCATCCGGGAATTTGGCGCTCATATTTAACTACCTCCTCATCACACTGCCTGGCATCAAACATATCATTTATTGAATCTACTATAGTCCATTTTGGACATATGTCTTTTATAATTTCTACTGATCTGTCGGTTGATGCGTAATTAATACATACTCCCCAATCAAATTTATCTTTATGATGATTGAGCCACCAAGGTAGCAAGTATTCTTCATTAAAAAAATGAGTTAGAATAGTCTTACGCATTCACTACCTCAACATTAGGGAAATATTTTATATACTGTACAGGGGCTTGAGTTAATGAATTTACTTTAGCTTTTATTTCTTCAAAAAAATTCCAGGCAAGAGGTACTACTACAAAAGACTCAGTTTCTTGTTTCAGAGTTTCTGGAGGCAAGATAGGTATGCGTGACCCTGGAGTGAATAGATGATGTTTGAGAGGGTTATCATCAACAATGTAATCTAAGTTAAACTTAGAAAAATTGAGAAATGTATTACCCTTAGCAGCAGCTCCGTAACCGATAACCTTTTTATTATGCTGCTGTAACATCTTAACTACCTTTCTAGTCTCTTCAGCAATGCTCTTGCAATAGAGAGCATAACTAGCCATTCTAAACGGTGTAATTAAATCTAAGGAGGACATAAACTGAGAAGAGTTATCAGGGCCCCATTTTGATAACACAAATACCAAACTATTACCATGTATGGGTGTCTTTAAAACATCTTTTATATACAACCCAGCATGCCTGGCCAAGTACTGCATAGATTTAACAGAGAAAAAGGAAATATGTTCGTGGTAGATGGTATCGAATTGATTCTGCGCTACCATATCGTGACTGGGAAAC
>OGWI01000089.1_pt1 | contig 11122 bp, 20 predicted proteins | sample 1576021 | NCBI WGS metagenome assembly OGWI01 (sample SAMN07581557, study PRJEB24739) | freshwater metagenome | place: Singapore | collected 2015-04
GTTTCCCAGTCACGATAGTAGCATCTGATATACCGTTATTTACTAAATTTGCAACTACAAATTTAGGAATACCTAATTCATTGGCAAGATTTTCAATTCTTTGTGTCGCATCAGTTTCTGTGGTTGAATCGGCGGGGGAAGATGCTGGGGAAGATGCTGGGGAAGATGCTGGGGGAGCGCCTTCGCGTAAACCTTGGTCTAAAAACCAATTACTTTCGCTAGGGTCAATCCAACCAGCGTCTAATAGGTCTTGGACAGAAACATTATGCTCTTTAAACCAATCAATTCTACCTTGTTGACCAAGCCCAGCCCAGTTTGGGGGTAGATCTTGTACACTAATAGCCATAATTACCTCGGCAAAAATTTATTGGGGTTAATCTGTTTACCTTGTTTGGTATTTCCGGTACGTGCACCACGAATACGATCCATCATTTCATAAAGACGCTTAGCACCAGCGTTTGAATTACCATTACCAAGATGACTGACAACGTCGGCAGGGACCACAAATTCGCCGTCACTTAACGCAGCAGGGCGTCTGCCATCAATATTTGCGGGTACTTTATCAGCCATACCGTCGCTGTGTCCACCCAAATAGCGCCCTTGTGCCATGCCTAAAGACATTACCCCACCTTCAGCGGCTTTTTTAAACCCAGTTACCCCACCCGGACCTGTTACAGTTTTATACCCAGAACTTGATTTAAATGGTTTGCCTTTAGCTTCTTTTCTTGCTCGTTCGGCATCGTCATAAGCCATTTTCATAGCTGCAATAATGGCAGCGTATTTGGCTGCGTCACCAGCGTCAAGACCTGTTAGGTTTTTAATTAACTCTTTGCCTTTGTCTAGAAGACTTTTAACGCCGGTAGAAGCGTTAGGATCAGTAAGCTCTACACCAGCTTTTTTTGCGGCATCATCCCATTCTTTAACACCAGATTTAATACCCTCGCCGGGAAATCCAGCACCTTCTGCACCTGTTGTACTAGGAGGTTCAGTTAAACCAGAAGGGTTTTGTGATACGTATTCTTTAAATCCCTGCTTAGTGGGTAACGCAATATCTGACAATAACGCAGCGTCTTCTGGAAATAATTTAGCAAACTCTTCAAAATATCCCGGAGAACTATTTAACAAACTAAAAGCATTTTCAATATTAATGTTTCCTTTTATGTCAAACAACCCAGAACCCACGGGCATATTTGCATCTAAAAAATTTAAATCTATGTTAGAAAGATTAATCTTTGAAGGGTTAACAGCAGAACCTAACTCATTACCATTATCACCGTCATCTCCACCAAATGGATTACTCATTTTAACCTCCGGGCTTGCGCCGTGTTGCAATCATTGGCGCAGCAAATTTGTAAAATTTCATTAATGCAGCTTGTTGTTTGGGGTCAACCCCCATGTTTTGCCCAACTTGATTTAACCCATAATTAATAGCAGCACCTTTAGCTGCCTGCCCTAAATCAAACGGACGACCTGTTAATAGCGATGTTACACCGGAAGTGGCTAGAGATTTAACGGGGGCTGCAAACTGACCCAGAGACTGATTTAATCCCGTCATGTTTCCTAGCGCATCAACGCCTGACCCAACAAGACTAGCACCTGCACCTGACCTAAACCCTTTACCAAAACTTTGCCCTGTTAAAGTCCCTATACCACCTTGTAATGCACCGGATACAAGAGCATTAGCTCCAACGTTTGCTAATGCACTACCACCTAAAAAACTTCCCAGTTGCCCCGATACATTTCCTAATAAACCGCCAACGCCGCCAAAAGGAAGAGAAGCAATAGAAGCAATTTTTAATGCATTGGCTACATTTTGGGCATCAGGATGTTCACCTTTGTAATAGGATGGGTCACCTACAGGAATAAGTTTATCGCCCTTGGGGATGTAGGCTTGCGCCATGCGCTCGCGCTCAGTACCGCCCGTTTTACCGCCCATGTATATAACAACGTTTCCAGAATTAAGTTCCCCCGGAGTTAATTCATCCATGTTAACTTCAACAGGGTTACCTTTATCGTCTTTCTTGTAGGCTTTAGTAAATGTGGACTTATGGCCTAATTGTTCCCCAAACTTCTCACGAAACAAGTCACTAGCGGTTTTAGCCTGCTCTTCTTCTGTTGGGGCTTCTTCCCCGCCCCCTTGGGATACCTGTACTGTTTTCTTACCAAAATCAGTCAACCCCGCAAACGGATTAGCAAGCGTTTCACCCGCAGTCCAACCCGTATCAGCCTTTGCACCTTTAGGAGTTGTACCGTATTGCGTGGCTCTTCCAGACAAATATTGATCCAGCGCCTGTTGCTGCTGAAACGATTGAAACTTTTGCAGTGCAGCTTGCTGTTCAGGAGTTAGCGTTTTAGCAGAAGTAGTCACAATTATTCAATCCCAGACACAAGAGTGGCAGTCAATATGACCGATGGTATTGCAGGTCGGGTTGGAGAAGAAGGGGCTGTGTAGCTTTCAATTCTAGCACTTGTGTTTGTTGTGCACCAGTACAGTTGCAGGTAGTCGTTAGCTGCCATATCAACAATAAAGTTAAGCGCAGCAACGGTATGGTATGGGTCACCCGGACTCTTTTGAGCTGCTAAACCGAATCGGCTATTGGAATTGGCAATGTCTGTGCCGTTTTTTCTAAACCATATGTCAATATCTTGTGGGGCATTAGTATCATTGGATAATTGAATACTAAACTGTATATTGTAGTAACCGGGATAAGTTACATAGATTTGAGAACTGCTTTGAACTCCCACCCCACTTGATATAGCCGTAGAATTTAAAGTTATAGGGTATGCAGTTGTTGTTGAAGCAGCGGTTTGATCGGTTGTGTCGTAAAAAGAACCTAGAGGTAATTGAACATATTGCCCACCATAAGAGCCAAAAAGGGCAAGCAAATTATTATTTAACCGATTAAAATAAAGACGTAAGACGTTATTAAACTGTTCTTGATAGCGCAAGTCATACTGTACCGGCGCAAGGGGTAAATTGGGTGAAGCAGGGTGTTGTATAAGACTCATCTTTTACCGTCGGGTCTAATATCAATTCGCGGTGCACCAAGTTGCCAAGTTGTACCCAAACCATCAGAAGATATTTCAATAATCATCTGCCGACCACGAATGCGGGTGTAAATTATATTGGTAAACTGTTCAATAACCGCTGTTGACGTTCTGGCAACTGCTTTAGCTGCCTCCGTATTAAATCCTGAACCCGATCCGTTCATACCGTACATAGTCATCGTAACTTGTGGTGTGGCGGCAGTTGACCCCTGAAATGTTAAATCCGGCACCATGCGCCATACAAACCCAAAGTTTTCTCCATCTTCAATATCAAACTCGGCAGACTCAATATAAGCCTCTATAGGCACTGGAGTTCCCGTAGTATTATCATCAACCCCAAACTCTTGATTAACTATATTGTAATTATATGTAGCTGCTTGTGGATAATTACGTAACCCCGAATCACTCCAAGCTGTGCGCCCAAGCGTACCGTAATACCAAATATCTTCAGCGTAGTTATAGACAACATACGCATCAATTGCTGTAGAATTTGCGGTGCAATAAAACCACCAAATTTCATTAAACCCTTCGTTAGTTCCAGCAAAAACTTGTTGGTTTTGAGTAAGATTAATGTTACCAAATACATGCCGCCTTAAATCACAGCGTAGCGTTTCAATGCGCCCGCTATAACGGTAAAACTTATCTACACCCATCCAGTAAGAAATACCTGAGGCAATAGCAGCGGCATTTGGCCCCACAATTGAAGTGTTATCGCCCAAAAGTTGAGCAGTCCATACGTCAGGTGGTCCAGTATATTGAAGAGAATAAAGCGAAGTATCTGTCCACACCAAAATTTCTTGGCGTGTTTGTTGCGCTGTAATAATCTCAGAGCCGTGAGATAAAGGTATAGAACCCGCTTGATTTGTCGGGGATGGTGTCCAGTCAACTACAGACTCTTGATCTGACCAACGAATAAGCAAAGGATTAAGCGTATTAGAACCTACGTCATTAACACCCATACATAATACAAAGCGATATATGTCAGAAACTACAATTACATTTTGTTTAGTCGGTACTCCTGATGCACCAGCTAATGTCACAACATTAACACCACGGGCAGCAAAACCAGAAGTTACATCCCAATAATATAAACCACCGCCACGAGGCCCAAATACAAGATCCTCACCAAAGTTTTGCATAGACCACAAGCGCAGCGCTTCAAGGGAAGTACCCCCAACCCCCCAAACACCACTACCCCATGAGCCGCCACCCCAACCCGTAAACGGGCCTTGGATAGCAGGGCCGATGTTAATTTGATAGGAAGCCAAGACTGCCGAGCCGCCACCCGTAGTTGTACTGCTTGCATTACCCGAGGCGGTGATGGAGTACGTATTTGATGTGAGATAAGTAAGTTGAAATTCACCGTTTAAGGTTAGACCTGCTACAGCAGTAGCGCCGCTAAAAGTTACAAAATCCCCGTTGATGGCTCCGTGCGTGTTTGCGGTGACAACAACTGTTGAAGAACCGCTGGTGGTAGCAAAAGGATTAGAACCGAGAAGAAAAGTATTAATGTAGTACTCGGTAGCAACTGATGCACCGCCACCACCGGACACTGTTGATGTCGCTGCGGTTGTGACTGTGATTACATAAGCGTTTGCATTTGTTACGGATGTGATGACATGTCTGGTATTTAGCTCTGCCGCAGGTATACCCCCAACGGCTGACGCACCGGAGAAATAAACTAAATCCCCAGCCTGTGCACCGTGCGCGGTGTCGTTAACTGTGACTGCATTAGAAGCATTAATTGTATCAAAAGGGTTAGATAGCGTAGTGGTGTAATTTCTCTGCCGTATGGGCGTAATGTCGTTATATGCACCGCCTTGTTCAATATAGACTTTAAGATTAGTTCCCAAAGCCATGATATTCTCAAAACCAAGCGTTACCCAATTCCATAATGCTCGACATATACCCAAAAAGGTATAAGCAGAGATCCTGGCCCAACCACCGATCTTCTCTGGTGTTCCTTGACGAAATCTGACTTTGTCGGAAACATACCAACCGTTCTCGTTAGTATAACGAGTATTTTCTTTGTTTACTCCGGGCTTAAAAAGAATTTTTTTGAGCGGCACGATTCACCTCATCAATGCAGCTTCTGCCGCACGGCGGCGGGTAAGTCCGGGGAGGATGCGACCTGCGGCTTTGTTCCATTTAACGCATTCGGTAGCTGCACCATCCCAATCCCCTGAGTCAACGCGTCGTTTAAACGTGGAAATCCTGTAGTTTCCTAGTCCGCAATTGTACGCCCAGCTTACTGTTGCAGCAATGCGTCTCGGGGAAGCACTTGGAAATGCCGGACTAAGTTTGCAGACACCTGCATAAAAGTATTCAATGTGATGATCCAAGGCGTCCTCACATTGCTTCATTGTCCAAATGGTACCCGGCTGGATGTCAGGGCCGGTTGCTCCCCAGCCTATGGTCCAAGGATGTCCCTTGGTTCCGGGGTCGGGATAAGAGGTTACGTTTCCATCAGGCAGAAGCCTAGCTAGCCCTTCAAAGGGCTTTATTAATACATCTCTAGCTAGCGCTTTTGCCTCTTCATTCACACTTTTATACTGTTCTATATTTTTCCAAGGGCCTACCAACGAAGTAGAAACTCACCACCATCATAAACAAACTAAAATCGTCTTCATTCCAATTGGCTTTTAAAACTTCGTACCACGGTGCATCCGATAAGAACGCCATATAGATAGCACAAGCTTTAACGGCTGCATACATACCGAACAAGCACCATGTAATCCCCGGACGAACAAGTGCCGAGATTGCAGATACGAACCATCCGGCGGATTTTGCAGTTTCTGATTGCTCACGGAAAGCCTCTTTGATTGCGTCTAATTGGGTGATGCTGTAGTCAACGTATTTCTCTTCAACGCGAAACTCTCCCCTGAGTTTTTCCAGATCCGTTTGTAAGCGGAACATATTCAACTCGTGAGCGCGTTCATTCCCTTTATCTAGGAATTTCAGCACTTCCGGTGCAAGCCTAAATAGCCCTCCGAATATGGAGCCAAGTAAACCGCCTGAGAGGAGATCAAACATCTTCTTTGGGAGCAGGCAACTGCGGAACCGCCTGAGATTTGATCTTATCAACCAGTGCAGCTACTTGGACATACGGCATGTTGCCCAATGCAGCCATAATTTGATTGACTTCGTCGATGCTGAATTCTAATTTAATCATGATTGGTTCCAAGGAATCGGGGGCGTGACCACCGGCGGGTTAATAAGATTGTCTATCTGGGTTTGCACTGCCGCCTCGGTTGCGTCTTTGTCCACACCGTTATCCCAGATCCAGCCGAGCACAGTCTCTAAAGTGAGGTCTTGGTATGGTATAAAGGTTTCGCCCTGCACCACGGGTAGTGAGCAAGTTGAGTAGACCGAGGCGTTGTAAGCACCATCAGTGCCGTTACACGTCCAGTGGACAGTGATGACGTAATCCTGACCTTCAGGGGCGTTGGGTAGACAATTAAGGGCTGTCACAACCCAGTTAAACGTAGTCATGGTTGGGTTCCTTCAAGTTGAGGGGCTGGTTCTACACGGATCGTCACACCGTCTTTGGTCTGTTCAATGTAACCATTCGGTTTAATCTTGATGCTGTCGCCCCATGTTTGAGGCTTGGTTAAGTCTATGGGTTTGCCGTCAAGCTCTAGCATTTCAGGCTCCTTCAAGTTGAGAGACACGGGAAGTAAAGGATTCAATGAGGGCTTGTTGCTCTTGGATGCACTTCATCAGAGCATATTGAAGGTCGGTCTGGTAGATCGACAGGCGCATCTTTGGCTCGTCCTTGGTGCCCCAGTTGGACTCCATCACCAACTCAGGCGCGACAGCCTGAACGTCTTGCGCCACTACGCCCAACGTCAGGCCAGGGTCATCTTCCATGTTCTGGTCAATGTAGTTGAACGTCTGAACAGGAATGGCGCAAATCTTTGACAGATATTCGCCAGCCGGTGCAAAGTTGGTTTTCTCGCGGCGGTCGGAGAGGTTTGCGTCGTTGCCTTGGTAGTTGACAATGCCGCCATTGGAGCGAATTTCAGCCCTTGTCGCAGTTGAATCATTACAAAACAAAAACCAAGAGTTTGTTGTGTTTGGTGAATATCCTGTGATTCCAATTTGTGTAACCGCATCTGTATAACCAGATGCTATTGTGTTTGAAATACGAACAGTATTTGCGTTGGCATCATTACGCAATTCGTGATACGTAGAAGTTGAACTTTGATAAGTCCCTGTGTTGCTTGCCTTAAAGTACCCCCCGCTGGTGATGCGGGCGCGTTCGACCACATATCCAGAACCACCACAATCCATTTTTATCTAATTTATAGCATAGAACGTCACACTTACCACACGGGCAAATATCACTAAGAGTTTTAAGTTCCATATTCAATCGTACAATCCTTTAGTATATTTTTGTGGAATAATAGGACACCAACTCTTGGCTCGTTCTTCGTCGTAAGGTAGCCAGAACGGAGCATCACAAGCATCTACCACACCAAATGTTACATTCTCAAATATATGGGGGCAAAGATTAATCTCTTTCTCTTCGTAAACTTTTACGCCATTCTCATCGTAATAGTACGGATTGAATGAACGACTTTCTACAAAAGAATAGAAACCAATACCAATACCAATGTTAGGCCCAAAGTAATAAACCTTTTGTCCACTCTGCGGTGGATTCTTATGGGAGTTATTCCACTCCATTATTTACCTCTCCTAATAATCAAACATGGAGTGCCAACCTTCTCGTCTGTAAACTTTACACACTCATGGGGTCCATAATACCAAGCCCCGTCACCGCGTTTGACATCAAAGACAATATCATCATTGTCCAATCTGATATCATGATACCCAGCCTCATAACCAAGAGTAAGAACCCTCATATCGCCGGGATAGTTCTTCAACTGCTCAATCAGTTCATTAACGGTCATTTCTTTTTCCTTCTGATACTTTTCAGGTATATAGGAGACTTTTGATATGGTTTAGTCACAATCTCTATTTCACGAATATCAACCGGCCTACCATAAAACTCAGCATCATTATAATATGATCGTGCAATCTTTTCGGTTTTACAAATCATCTCAATAGATTCATGGATGCTAGCAGCCCCATACTCACAAATAATCGCGTATACTTTCATCACCAACCCTCCGGCATAGGAATATCATCAATATCCATATAATATAATACATTAGGGTCTTTATTGTTGTGAAAATCCCAAACACTTTCACCCTCTGTCCAGTAGCCACCCTTTTTAGTAGCGTTCCAATACATTAGTACTGGCTTATCTTGACCCATAACTGCACACAAATATGGGCCACTCTTACTAGGATCGGCATAAATCCACTTCATTAGATTCTCTCCGCTATCTTCGTCCAACTCTCAATCAAATCTTTAGCCATTATACCGTACTCTTCTGCCAAAGTCAATGCCTCATCCCGATTATGTTTATTCACAACCAGCATAGCATTCTTCAAAACTTTCAGAATCTTAATAATCGCTTGTTCTCGCGTCATTCTGCTGCTCCGAATATACTTTCCCAAGCCTCATTATCATATCCTGTCATCAGAATTTCCCGCTGTTCAGTATCCAGATACGAGAAACACTTTTGAATCAAACCACCATTAATCCATTCATTAGCATCACTCAACTTAACAGTGATACTAAAAGGCTTCTGACTAAGAGTCATTCCAGAAAAAGTCAGACTATCACCATTAACAATTCGACGCACATTATCAGTTAAACAGTATCGTTCAAAGCCAATCATAATTTTTCTCCTTGTGCGTTCATTCTACTATCTTTTATCGGTACTGTCAATAGGGCAACTTTAAAAAATCCTAAGTTGTTGTAGTATAAGCATTTACGTTGAACTCGGTCTGGCGGATTTTTCCTAAGTCTTTTGGTATCAAGCACTTTCGTGTATTTCAATATCTTTTACAGGAAACCATCCGCTCCAACCGTCCTTTAGATTTTTGATATGTATAGCCATTTCTCCCGGCCAGCACGGCACACTCTGCTCTGGTTGGTCAATAATCCATTCTCCCGGATGACGCTTCAAGCGTTCTTTAGTCCACTTTCGTGCGTTTTGTTTGGCCGTGATTTTCATAATCATATTCTACTATCTATTTTTATTTTGTCAACCAGCGGACCTTTTACGCCCCGATCCTATAATCCACCAGCCTTCGGGTGCGACCCTTTGTCTGTGGAAACCGTCCACGGAAATCCTCCCTGCAAAGTGATAGTCTGCTAGCAACAGGCACTTTGGTCTGGCTCTTGGGAACGGTTACTGGTTGTATGTGTCGTGATGAGGACGCTATCCCCCATAGATTAGCATTACTATACAGCGTATAAGCCCGCTGTCAACTCTTGTCGTTCTGTTTTCTCTGGTGTCCTCGACAGAGGTTTATCGTAATGGCTTATCCCAATCTAGTCCCGAGCATGGACCCACGATAGTTTGTATTGTGTCACCAATATAGCATACGTTCTCATTTTGTCAAGTGTATAACACCGAATGAATCGGATTTTCGTTGGTGACTAGGGGCGACGGATGGAATCGAACCATCTCTAGGCTTTTGGATGCCTACTCCACCTTGCGGTGTCTCGGACTTCCCGTGCTACCATTACACTACACTCGCCATGTCTTACTCAATCATTCTACATCTATTATCGTCACTTGTCAAGAGGCTTCTGTAGGAATTCTGGAAAAAATTTGTGTTGACGTAACCCTATGATACACAAGATCTTACGACGATCCGGGCGGCGCCGCCCTGCCGTAAGTCTTTTACGGTCAAGGCTTTGCATTTACTCTTTTGGTTTGCTTACTTTCCAGCCCTCGGCTTTTAGGATTTCATTAGACGGCACAACAAAGGTATCAGAATCTGCACTAGAATAAGTCCTGAAACCACGCTCATCCACATAAAAATATTCATCCAAAGTGTCATTTTCATTAGTCTCCCATAATACTGTTCTACAGGCATCTCTTGGATTTTTACTTGTGCTATATATTAGTTCTAAACTTCCGCATTTGATATAGTATTTAGACATTTGCGTACCTTTTACAAATAGAACAATCACATCCACTACTATTTACGTTATTTTCATCGTCATTAGGATCTGGCCCATAGATACTAGAATCAAAATAGTCAAAACTTTCATAACCAACATCTATAACAACCATTATCCACTGCCTATTGCGTCTAATGTATCCAAAGTTTCCACGATGAGCATCTACATAACTAAGACCATTTTCTTCCATAGCCGCTACTATGTCACTAATCATACAAGAGTTTTCACATCCACAATCATGACATTCGCCATCGCAGTCATCATCATAGCACTCTGGGAGTGTTTTTGCAATCTCTGTTAGATAGCCCCAATCACTAAGTTCTTTATCTCCAAAACTATCTACTACATTTATACGACCAACTTCGCCGTATACTTTTGGTGCAAGATCAATTGTGGACAAATAACTCTGGACTCTAAAAGCAAACTCTGCCAATGCTTTGGTTTCAAAACTCTTAAATCCATATCGTCTATTATTTAGCCTATAAAAAGTATTTCGGCTTCCAGCGTCGTCGTATTTGCCAATATATGTAGTGCTCGACATATCCTTCTCCTTTGCTTCGATTCTACCATATTTATCGACAATTGCAATAGAGAAACTTGAATTATTCCTAAGTTGTTGTCTTACAAGGACTTATGTCGTTTTTTCGCGGCCCGCCTCGCCGTAAGTCTTTTACGGTCAAGGCTTTATATCAAGAGCCTAGACTGATAAGGATTTTATCGTCAAATCCAGCCCAATCCAACTGTACAGATATATCCTCATAGCAATCGTCTACAATATCCTGTACCATACTGCGTGTCATTAGAGTATCGGCATTAGTACCGAAAGATATATCACTATCACAAACCGCTTGGACGATTTCCTGGTAGTCTAGCTTGTTATGCTTACACACATCTTCCAGTGTAACACACTCATATGTAAAACTTTTCATTTTATTATATTCTAGTGAGAGGGAAACAATACATTAGCAAGTCCACGCGGACACAAATCACAGTGTACGCTATTTTTGGTTTCGGTGAGATCGGAAGA
>OGWI01000090.1_pt1 | contig 11101 bp, 17 predicted proteins | sample 1576021 | NCBI WGS metagenome assembly OGWI01 (sample SAMN07581557, study PRJEB24739) | freshwater metagenome | place: Singapore | collected 2015-04
GTTTCCCAGTCACGATATTCGCCAATATATTTTTCAAAAGGTTTTTTATCTGTTAGACCTTTTTCTGCATAGTCTAAGATTTCATATTCGAATTTGATGCTAACTCTATCATTCGTTTCATCTTCATCAAATTCAACTTTACCATAAGTGAATATTATACCCTCAAATGGACCTTCTGTCAATTTAATTGCTTGGAGACCAGTATTCTTACTCTCCATCACTACAATTGGTAGATTATTCATCGAACTCTAACTCTTCAAGTGCTTTATCCAACTCTTCTGAGTTTACCATTTGCACATTTCCAATTGAGTATTTTGCTTTGACAAAATCATAAAAAGATTTGTCCATCAAAATTGGCATCCAGAAATCTTTTGTATCAGTATCTTTGATACGATATTTCTGTTCTTCACCTACCTTTTGATACCAACCATTGGAAGGTTTGATGACATGTCCAGATTCGAGCGCAAGGTCAAGTAAGCCAGACCACTTACTAATGCCACCATCAAAAGATACGCTAACAGGTATTTTAGATTTTTCTTTAACATATCTACTCTTTTCTACGTTAATGATGAAATTGTAACCAGTGATTTCAGTTCCATCTTTCTCTTGCTGCCGACCAAGGATGAAGATGTTATCAGCAGAATAATAAGAACCAGTACCACCACCAACGATGTCTTTCGGATACAGACCAATCTCTTTATATGTATGATTCACTACAACCATCGGAATGTCTTTCATAGTCAGATGAGGTGTAACCATACGAAATAATGATTTCAATTGTTTGGCACGTGACATATCAGCAACTGCTTTTTGATCTAATGCATCTTCGACTTCTTTCTTTGACGCTAGATTACCAATTGAATCAACAACAATCATAACTCTATCAGATCGATCTAGGTTTTGTAGTTGTTGCATAATGTCGAACTTTAACTGTTCAATGTCTGTGATAGGAGTATGTAAAACTCTATCCATATCAATACCAAATGCTTCAAAATAACTCTGTGGTGTTCCAAACTCCGAATCATAAAACAACAATGCAGCGTCATCGTATTTGTCTAGATACGACTTTGCCATTAATAGACTGAAAGCAGTTTTGAAATGTTTTGATGGACCAGCCCACATTGTAAGTCCAGGTGTCAAACCACCATCAAGACGACCAGAAAGAGCCACGTTGATGACTGGAATAGTAGTAGGAATCATATCCTTCTTTGTGAAGAATTTCGACTCAGAAAGAATGGCTGTTTCTTTAATGGTAGAATTCTTTTTAATTTTATCTAAAATACCCATAGTAATTCCTTTATATTAGAGATATGTATTATACACGGTAACATGTTGCAAGACAATTAAGGATTATTCTTTGAATGTGGCACATCAAAAACAAAGTTAATTCTAACGCAGTCTCCAACATTTTTTGCGGCATGTGGTAATTTGTTATTGAACCAAAGTAATGTTCCTGGCTCTACTCTTGCAGTTTCGTTTCCAACAGTGTATTCATACACACCTTGTATTGCAAGATGATATCTATCTCTCGTAAGATAATATGTACCAATATCAATATGTGATCCAACTTCTCCACCAACTGGTAGAGATAAAAACCCACAACGACTAAACTTCTTAAAGTTGCGTTTAAGGAAAGCAACAATTTCCGTATGATGGTGGATTGCAGGGGTAGGAACACACAGTTCACTATCACCAACATATTCATCTGCAGTCTTAACAGCACCCATCACCAACTGCAACACACCAGCTTGGACTGCAGGAAATCCCCATTCATCTACTAGATCACCAACACCATCAATGTTTTTCTGTGCACCCCAATCTTCTGGATACTGTTTTAATTGTTTAAGTATCTTGCTAACATTGATTCCTGTTTTAATGATTCTAATATTATCCAAAGAAATCCTCCAGTGATGTTTCTTCTTGAGTCTTCCAACCTAGCGGTTCAATAACAATCTGAAGTGCATCAAGAAATACTTTTTCGAATTGTTTATCATAATCTATGTATGCTTCTAATTGTAGCTGTTTTGGTAAATGCTGACTAAATGCAATAACATCTTCTTGGATAGGATTTGGTGTGCGTAAATAGACAAATTTAATCTTATCACCATCACGAATTGGTTGATACTTTTTATCAAGACCAAGTCGTTTCAGATGATGATTGTAAAGCAGTGCGCCACGAACTTGGATTGGTGTACCTTTGATATAGATTGGGCTTCCTGCATATTGTTTCACACCATTACATGATCGAGGAAATGCGATATCTTCAACAGGCATCTTGTCAAATTCTTTTCTAAAATCCATTACATATTTGTGAAGATCTTTCTCAGTGCCATGCAGAATAACTTGTAACGAATCTTTAAGTTTGTCACGAATAACAGCAGGTGTACTCGACTTGACCATTTCCAAGCCCATAACTTTGATCTTAGGTTTCGCATATTGAACACCTTCTGAGTTGTGAACATTAATAACATAGCGTTTCTTTGCAGTCCAGATTGCCTTGTCAGCCAAAACCTCACGCTTCATCTGCATCTTCTGAGCAAATGCATTCATGTAATCTGCCAACTCTTGGTAACCTTGATCAATGAATGGTTGGAAAACTTCTTCACAAATGCGATCCATATACTTAATCTTGGCTTCAGTATCTTTTCCAGCACAAACTTTCTCAATCAATTCTTCCAACTTTAGATAGATTGAGTCAGTGTCAATCGCAATCACAAAGTCTTGGTCTTGAGTCTTAAGAGTTTTGTTGAGGAATGCGTTCAACTTGTTTGCCATCCAACGAATGGATAACTGGCCAGACAAAGTAATTCCTTCTGCCATACGAAGGTCATAGTAACGGAAGTATTGATTACCCATTGCACCATAAGCAGAGTTCAAAGCAATCTTCATCGCCATCTGCAGATTGTTAAGACGAGAAATATCTTTCATCAAATGCTTTTGAGACTTATCCTTTTCATATTCCTGCTGAATTTTTAGCATTTGTTTCTTAAACTTAGAACGATTCGCATACATCATTTCCATTAACTCAGGCATAAATCCTTTGATGTCTTTACGATAACACCATCCGTTTGCAGACAATGCTAGGTCTCTGCGTTTTGCATATGAAGTATCAATCTCTTTTTCGAGAAGTTTGTCAACAGTGACAGGAATCTTTTCATCAGTCAGAGTTTCTGGACTGATGTTGTATTGCATAATCAGGTGAGGATACAGACTGTTCAAGTCAAACGATGCCATCCATTTGTGCTGACCAATGAGTGGGTCTTTAACATATGCACCTTCAAATTGTTCAGACTTTGAACTACTAGTATTCATTGGAATTACGATACCCTTCTTACGTAGGTGATTGTAGATAATCGTATCCCACATACGAACCTGAGAGTAAACATCCTCTGGATTAATTTTTGCGTTGTATGCCATGGTAAGATGCAGTTCAATTAGACGCATCTTGTCTTCCATCTTGTCAACCAACTCTACGTCATGAATGTTATACTCAACAAACTTCTGCCAATAGTTGGTATAGAAATCTCGAAAGTCATCTCCTGGATTCTCTTTTTTCTTGTCACCCAGTTCTTGTTCAGCAATGTAATCAAGACGATATGATTCTTGTTTACTATATGTATACTTTTTATACAGTTCGAGATAATCTAGCTGACTGATACCTGAGATATCATAGTGCTGTTCTTCGTTACCTTTGATGAATGTATTACGTTGATTGATAATACTCCATGGAGACATTTTCTTTGCGAATGTTTCACCCAACTCTCGATTGATTCGATTGATCAGATATGGCACGTCAAAGAAGTCAGTGTTCCAACCAGTAATAACATCTGGATAGTTTTCTTGCCACCAAATCATGAAGTGTTTAAGAAGTTTTTGCTCACTATCAAATTCATGATAAGTGACATCTTTTCTTTGATTATTGTATGGCTTTGAACCCCATGTGACAATATTTTTCGTTTGTAAATCTTTGATAGTAATCAGGAGAATCTCTTCGTTGGCATTACGAATGTCTGGGAAACCATACTCAGTAGCAGTCTCAATGTCAATTGTGAACACCTTAATCATTTCCATATCCCAGTTTACATCATCTTCATATGTATCACTGATATATTGATATGAATAGTTGGTGTTTCCATAGATGTTAAAGCCAGAAACATCTTCATACTTCTTGACAAACTCTTTTGTCTCTTTGATTGTTCCAGGTTTTACTTCATCAACATACGAACCCTCAAGTGTGCGCCACTTTGTTGGAGTCTTAGAAGGCACAAAAAGCGTAGGATAGAAATCTATCTTACGCATATATGGTCTACCTTTATCGTATCCTCGAACGAGGATCTTGTCACCCCATGGTTGGGCAGTGGTATAAAATTCCATTAAACAGATTTTCCGTACATTAGTTGCATTGCGTCTAGTGCGCAGTCGTGAACAGGATGATGTTTGATAACTTCATGTCGTTTGAATAGTGGGTGGTCTACATCTACATAGCCATTTGTAGTTCCATAAAGAATGTCTATTGCAGTTCGGACATCTCTCCACATATTATACCCAGTAATTTCTTGCACGCCAAGTTTAACACAGAGTGAATCAATTACAAGTTGGTCAAGAGATCCACGTGCCCACATAGTTTGTTTCTCTGCATTTGGAAACTTATTCATGTATGCTTTTAGTTTTGCAACACCATTTTCTGCAGTCATATCTTCACGAGTTGGGTCAAGCGCAAGTTTACGAACATACTCATGTTGCTCTTTCCACCATGCAAGAGTGGACTTTGAAACAGTGCGACCCATATCAAGTTGTTCTTTTGCATTGAACTTAACAAAGCATGCATCATCAAGTAGGTCTTGATATGTTGGTCTTTTCTCTGGATCAAAATGAATCAATGCTGCCGATAGAACGACAGCATTGGATTCAACACCCAAAGTTTCTACATCAAATACAAACATTATTCTTCTCTCTTATATCCAATTGGTGTGACGAAGACTTCCATCTTTTTCTCATCACTCCATGGTTCACCATACTTACCATTACAATAATCATTGTCCTCATTACAGAGTTTAATGATGTGCTCAGGTAGAATTTCATGAGAACTAATAATAGTTTCACCAAGCCACTTCTGAGAAAACTCTTTCATTTCTTCCATTGTGACAGTATCTTCTGCCCACTGAATAGCAGTGCAAGGATATTCACGTTCATTATGATCAAGTGGCACTTCAATCACATAACGCATACGATGCTGAGAAATAGTTTCAACCAAAACATACTTACTCATCATATTCCCCCAAATCTCCACGATTCTGTTCTGCAGCATGAGCCTCACAAAGTGTTTGGTGCCAACCATCAGTGTAGCGTTTGCCTGGTGCACCACATACTTCACATGTACGATAACTCATGCTTTCAGCAAAGGTGATATAGTTATAGTGTTTTTCAGTTGCTGCTTGAACATAGAATCGTAGTCCACCAAACTTCTCTTTGACTTGAGCTGCTACAGGGATCTGCTGGCATGCTTCTTCCATGGCTAGTCGTTTTTCTTCGACTTCTGCAGCGGTGACATCTTTACCCCACATAGTCTTGCCACCACTATCAAAAATTTCTTTGACAAATTCGTAACTCTCTTTGCGGTGACGATATTCGCTAGTCATCAGACCACAAAGAGTGTCGATGATGCTATACCATCCATCACCGCATTCAAAACCCCAACACATAGCAGTTTCTCGCATATCTCCAAATCGATTCTTAAAGATCTGCGGATATTTTGCCACTAGTTTAGCATCTAATTCTTCTCTCATGATAACTCCTTACTAATACAATCGTCATAATGTTTCTTCAACTGTAGATAAACAGTGAGTAACTCTTTACTGACTTTATCTGGATTTTCTCGCCAAAACTTTTCGAATTCGCAAGCAAATGCACGACTTAGTCTCATTTCTTCTAAGATATAATCCATACCTACCTCCAAGTGCGGTGATTTTCGGCGACATGCTCGATACCATCATATTCATGAATGTGCCATTTGACATCATCAGGAATTTCTACAATATAAAGTTCTGCTGCCCAGCCATTTGCTTTATCACCCAGTTCTTCGACAACCTCAACAAGCATAGGATCAGAACGATCTTCGCACAAATCAAAGTAATAAAGATAATGATCATCTTCACCAGCATGACCTTTGCAGTAATAATCAGATTCTCCATCTCGAAAAGAATCTTTGGATGGAACCTTGTCAAACTCGATACCTTTTTTGGTCATAAAAAGTTCAAACGCTTGATCAGAAAGACCAAACCCACCAAAGCAACGATTGATTACAACTTTCATTTTATATCTCCAATAGAATCTGCTATATCTTTATCATCTCTTACTTCAACAAAGACTGGCAGAAAGAGACTTTCTTCACCTGCTTTGTTTTTAATACGCATGTTGTATTTTACTGCCACAATTTTACCAATGAGAGAATCACGAATAGCCCAAAGGTCAGTTCGATGATCGTCATTGAAACCACTACCAACATTGACGGTAATCGAGATCCCGTTTTCTTGTCGGGAGCGACATGCCAAAGCACCAAGTCTACCTGCATACTTACCTGTTCCTTCAACCACCTCAGTGATTTCAAGATCGCATTCCATCTCGCCTTTAAATTTAATTTGATGTTTTGCACGTTTATCCTCCCAGATTCCAGTTCTATCTTTCAAGATAATACCTTCCTCACCATCGGCAAGTAATCCTTCAAATAGAGTATTCACTTCTTCTAGTGTATCAACTTCCCAACTATCAACCAAATTAACTTTAACAGGCTGGTGTGTGTCCATCAACACACACAATGATTCGAAACGAGTGGAGTATGGAGTGGGGCAATAACCATCAACAAAGTATGCGTAAGGGATAATATCCCAAACAATCGCACGCACCATCGATGCTTCTTTAGCAGAGATGGTTCCTTTATTCGCTTTGTTTAAAATGCCGTTGCCAGTTTGTCGATCCATGGGGAGATTATCAGCACCCACCACGAGTAACTCGCCATCAAACACACAATCGACCATCCCAGCCATGTCAATAAAGTCTTGATCGATATTTCCGAGCAACTGAATTTCTTTACCATTACGACTCCTGTATTCTACTTTACCATCTTTAACGATGGCATTAAATCGCATACCATCCATCTTTGTCTGCACAAATGCAGGATATTTGATTTTATCCAACAGTCGTTGTTCAAATGGTGAACACAACATTACTGGATATTCTCTAATGAGACCAGACCAAACAGTATTTGCAGTTGATACTTGAACACCACACTTTAAATCCTTTTGAATAATACGCTCAATAACTTTAGCCTTATCCTCTGATAGATTACAGAGAATACTTCTTAGGTGTTCAATTGCTGCATTACCTGTCAATGTTCTGCTTGATAGAAGATACAATTGACTCAATGCTTCCCCCAGACCAATATCAGTATTATCGATCTGTTTGTACTGAGGAATCTTACGAACATAAAAATTCGTAAATGGGTCGAGAGCCAAGCGCACTACTTCTCGCAGGATTTCGTTGTCGCTGTTCGCTTGTAGTTGCTCGATTTTGAAATTACGAGAACTGTTGGCAGCAAGACTCTCGAAAAACTGATTCAAATTCATTCTACACCTTTCATCTTCAATCCAGTCTTGATCGTTTTAAACTGACGATATCTTTTGTCAAGACGCATAGGATTTTTAAACATCATAAAATCTTTTGGGTTGTGCCATTTAAAGTAGCCATACACTTTGTGCATTTTATCATCAGCAAGATATGTATGATTGGGTTGACGATACTCAACATCCCACTTAGTGGTTTCTTTAATAAGGATCATGCATACCTCGCATTCAATTCTCCATACTCAATCTCTGGTTCTTTGCATGTAATCTCGCCATCATATTCCAACTGAGACTTCTCGAACCAAGACATGTAGTCATCGCTTTCGACACTCCAGTCGATAATCTCAGTCTGAAAGTAATCGTTGGTTAGATCTTCAATCTGACCACGCACCATCTCAACCACAGAAGCATAATCGATGTTGAGAGGAACATCAGTGATTTTGTATTCTGAACCACCCTTCATCTTCCAATAGTACTCACCAGTGAAGCCAGTGTGAGCAGCATAATTTTCACGATCTTGGGTAGCAATCACAATCATCATAATGTTTTCTCCAGTAGATTCAATTATACATTAAATAAAGTTGCAAGACAATCAAGCACCGATACTACGACGAGGATATCCGTTTGCAAACCCAGAAGTCCCAGTCACAAAACCCTTCGAGGATTTTGCAGCCATCGTAGTCTTCTTCACACGTTGGGGTTTCTCCACAGTCACAGTTCCACCCTTTCGCAAGAATGCTTTCATCGCTTTATCAGACTCAGCACGTGCTTCAGCTTTGGTCATCACAGGTTTGTTGTAAATCGTTGCAACAATCAACTTCTTTTCACTCTTCTTCATTATGCACACTCCTTCATATCAATTTTATCGAATCCAAAACTAGCCACCACAAAAGTCTCATCTGTCTCTAGGTTGTGAACAATGTCACCGACTGACAGACTATGCATCTTACCAACAACTTCAATCAGATCTGCATCTGACTCGCAGATAAAGTTTGCAATTCGGAAGACTTCATCCATCGTTCGTGCTTCCACATGAGCCACCATTTCAAACTGATCAGAGATCTCTTCGATCTGTTTGGCATTCATGAAGTACAAGTCACGAGAATTTTGGTTTTCAAAGGGGAGTTGGTAGATTGCGTATTTCATCACAGTTCCTTTCTCATTCATCATAAGAGTTATTATGCCTCAGGTTGCAATTAAAGACAACAACTTTCTGAATAACCCTACAGACTTGAGGGGATTAGAAACCCTTGTAGATACAGGGGTCTGGGAACGTAAAAACCCTCTACGAGAGAGGGTTTGCAGGGAGGCTAGAGCATGTAGGAGAGAGGGTTAGACTCGTGGAATCGACCCTGCTGAGGCGATCTGGATACCAGATCCGAAAATGCGATTGTATTCGTTGACCATCTTAACATCTGGTGATGCCTCAGAAGCAATAGCGTTTTTATACAATTGAACATTTCCAGTTGCATAAGCCATATATGGCATCAATCCAACACCAACACCTTGTTGTGTTTGTTGAATCACGATTGTTGCTGGGGATTTTAGTTCGAGGTATTGATCAAATTGATTAAACACTTCAGCAATAATTTCTTCACCACTGATAAGTTTAAATACTTTTATATTATTCATATTCATTCCATTCTAAAGTTTGAGTAAAGTCATGCATAATATTGCTAGAGACAACATATCTGTCGCCAACAAATTCTTTTTTAGGTACTCTGTGAGTAGTGTTACCTTCAAAAATTAATAACAGTCCATGATGTACTGGGAATTCCAACCATCCACCAGTTTCATTTTGAAACTCAATTCCAGGACAACCTTCTGGTGGATTTAGATAATAAGCAGATGCCCATGTTGCAGGATAATGAGAATGCTCAACTGCATATTCTGATGATTTATATTTTAATCCCCACATAGAGAAAATAAATGGATTAAAATCTCTCTTATATTTTATAAGAGATGCTTGGTGTACGGCATTATTGATGTAGTAACAAAGTTCTTTAAACCCATCCTGATCTTGCATTTTCCATTCAGTCATCTGTGCTTTGACATTAGTAGAATGATTCTGTCTATCTTGTTGTTCATCAATCACTCTAATAATATCAGCAGTCATTTTTGGATCATCAATTGTCAAATTATAAACAAAGGGCATAATTAACTTTCTTCTACAATCCTTTCTATGTAGTCAGCTGCAGCATTCTGATCATAGAAACATTTTATAAGGACACGCTCAACATCATAACAATGGTGTGCAATTACCATTATCTGTTTATTTTTAAAAACAGATACTTTGAGAACCCATTCTCCACGACGGACTGTGACAAACGAGATCAAGTTTGGGGATATTTTTGCTTTCATCATAAATGTATTTAGGGAGAGACGAATCTCTCCCCATACACTTACGACTTTAGAGGTTCAGGTTTTTTCGCTGGTGCGTTTAACCATTCCCAGTCATCATCAGTCATTGGAATCCAGTTTAACATTCGCATCTCCCCGATTTAAGCAATAAGTCTTTTGCTTCTTCGTGTCTTCCATTTCTGGATAAATGCGCTGCTGCACGTGCGGAACCAATCGTCATAAAAACACATTTAATACGGCAAAGGAATGATTTCACGTTCACTCTCCTTCTTTAAGAAGAGTCTTTTCTCCACGTGTTTTCACTTCGACTTTCTTTGGCTTCTTTTCTTCTGGAATGATGCGCTCAAGAGCAATCTTTAGCATACCATTAAAGAGTTCAGCATTGTTCACTTCAACTTGATCGTTGAGTGCGAAAGAACGTGTGAATGCACGAGCAGCGATTCCTTTGAACAAGAAATTTTCTTCTTGCTCAGCTGTATCTGCGGATACATTACCTTTAACAACCAACTTACCGCCATCAATCTCGATCTCAATATCTTGTTGACCGAAACCAGCTACAGCCATCTCGATGACATAATGTGTGTCATCAATTTTCTTGATGTTGTATGGAGGATAGTTAGGGATGTTTTTAGTAACATCGTCGTGCAACTTTTGTAGTTGACGGAATTGGTCGTCGAATCCAACAAAAAATTTGTCGAAGTCTTTACCTAGTGTTGAGAATGCATATGGAAATGTCATTTGTGACATAATAGTCTCCTTGTTAAGCGAGTTAAAATATTGACACCCCGAAGGCATGTCAGTTTTGCTGGTTACTGACTCCAGCGACAACTTAACGTATTGTCAGCTTTAGACGATTCGTAACTTAGTGGTCCTAAGGTGAATTCTTATTATTTAGTAATATTAATTTTCTGGCAAATACAAAAAAGAAATATCTGAATTATTTATAGTATTAAGAGCATCTTCTATAGTTTCTACAAGAGGCTCGCCTGCAAGATTAAATGATGTATTAAATATCACTGGAACTCCAGTGTTTTTATAAAATTCTTCTATTAGTTCATAAAAATTTTTATTTTGTTCTTTAGTTACAGTCTGTATTCTACATGTTCCATCAACATGAACAA
>OGWI01000091.1_pt1 | contig 11101 bp, 10 predicted proteins | sample 1576021 | NCBI WGS metagenome assembly OGWI01 (sample SAMN07581557, study PRJEB24739) | freshwater metagenome | place: Singapore | collected 2015-04
GTTTCCCAGTCACGATACCGGATTCCAACTTTCAATCTCACCACTCTCTTGCATATAAAACAACTTTTCATTCCACTCCTTCGGTAAGACATATTTCGAGTTCGATCAACCAAATCCTTTATTTCATCAGCAGATAAAACCTCTGAAAGCGGTTTGCCATTTACTGTGCAGCGACTTGGAACTGGCACCATAGTTTCACCATGTGAACCAAGAGTTAAAGTCTTAACAGATGCTGTTGGAACACCACATTTTTCAGCAACAAAGTTTGTAAATCTGGCTGTATCAAGCATGCCAGCTTGACCCATAACTTTGTTGTATGGAAATTTCGTTGCGATTTGAGCTAATGCAGTCATTTCATCCAATGGATTTGAAACCACGATAACTACTGCGTTAGGTGAATGCTTTGCAATATTCTCGGCAACACCCCGGACAATCCCGGCATTTACGCCAATTAAATCCATTCGACTCATACCAGGCTTACGAGGTAATCCTGCAGTAATAACAACTACATCAGAGTTTGCAGTCTTCTCATATCCGCCACCCTCTGCAGTTGTAGTAGCGCCAATAACTTTTGTTTCAAAGTTTTCAATTGATCTTGATTGATTAATATCTAATGCTAAGCCTTCTGGTTTGCCTTCTAAAATATCAGTCAACACAACAGTTTCAAAAACATCATATTCTGCAAGTCGTAGTGCGGTGGTTGAACCATAAAATCCAGCCCCTACAACGGTTACTTTTCCAGATCTGCTCATTGAATCCTCTCGCTGGTTATGGGCAATATTACTGATTCAGGGCAAATCAACTAAATCGGTGAGGTTATCTAGCGTTGGGCAGTGAAATAGCCAATCCAAATAACATGATGCAGATCATAATTGGCAAGATTAATTCGATATTTCGTTTTATCTTTAATTGATAATACCTAGCTAACGTAAATGCAGCTGCACCGATCGATAAAATAATTGAGCCGCTTCGTACTGCCCCACTAATTCCAACTACTAATCCGATTACAACAATCATTAATGAAACTCTTCTTATTTGATCAAGTCGAAAACTATTTTTCATTTTTAGCCAGTTCAATTACATTCTTAAGCAGCATAACCCTGGTCATTGGACCAACTCCACCTGGCATCGGCGCAAAAACTGAGGCGACTTCAGCCACTTTAGGATCAAAATCCCCAACAAGTTGATTGCCATCTCGAGTAATTCCAACATCAACTAGTACCGCTCCCTTTTTTACCATTTCAGCTTTAATAAATTGAGCTCTTCCCATTGCGGCAATTACTACATCAGCTTCCTTAATCAGCTCTGTTAAATTTTTCGATGCTGAGTGAGCCAGAATTACGGTGGCATTAATTTGTTTTTGAGAGAGCAGTATTGATAAGGGTCTTCCGACTGTCATACCTCGGCCAATAACTAATACCTTCAAGCCAGATAAATTAATTTTATACTCAGTGAACAAAGCCACAATCGCTTTTGGTGTGCAGGCAACTACTGAATTGAAACCTAAAACAAGATTGCCTAAATTATGTGGAGTAAATCCATCTGCATCCTTGGCTGGATTAATTGCAGATAAAACTTTTTGGGTATCAACTCCGACTGGAAGTGGCAGTTGAACGATAAACCCTGTGCAACTTGGATCTGTATTTAGTGCATTAACTGCAGTGATAACCTCACTAGTATCTGAAGTGGCAGGTAAATTCACTTTGATTGATTTAATTCCAACCTCTGCACAATCTCGGTGCTTGCCTTCAACATAAGCAACTGATCCGGGATCATCGCCGACCAGAATTGTGCCTAAGCCAACTGACTTATCGAGTTTTCCAATTGTGGTAGCAATATCAACTTTTATACTTTGGGCTAAAGCTTTGCCATCCATGATTTTCGCGCTCATGTAGAAAGCCTACTCTGCTTATCTTTTTTCTTAAACAATTTTGGAAAGTATTGAGAAACTAGGAATGCCAAAAGGATATGACCAAAAACTATGGCGCCGATCCGTATTGGATTTACACCAACAGGATTCATATTTGCTGAAATTAATGATCCAGATGAAATAAATGCCAATATCGCTGATCCAAGGACAGATAGAAGTAGGAATCGCAGATGAAATTGTTGTTTACTTTTTTTGTCTATATCGAGAGTTTTAATTCTATTAATATTTAACAAAGCGTATCCAAAAAGCATAATTGATAAAGTGATCACCCATGGAAACTTTCCAGCGGGTAATGCCGCTAGTGCTGGAATTGCAGGAATCTCTCGAAGATTAAAGATAAATGGCGTGATATCAGTTGCACTTCCTAGTGAAAATCCAGAACCTAAGATGTAGCTAAAGGTAGCAAAAAATAGATTAGGTAAATAAAGTATTTGCAGGAGTAATAGCAATATTCCGCCAATAATGCCAGGATGAAGAACAATTGTTAGATTTTTAGCAATACCAAAATTCAGTAGTAGGTTTAATGAGAAAACTACTCCTGACAGACCGAGCATTATTAGAAACATTTGACCAGGTAATTTAATTAATGTTTCAAAATTCACCGAAGTTGTAGCCAGATATAGTAAAAATACTAAGATTGCAATCCCTCTTGGATAATCAACTGAGACTTGGCTATTTGAAGCAATTAGCGCTAGAAGTGAGTAAGTTATTAAGTAAGTCAAAATAAAATATGCCCGACTCATTTTTTTGTTTTCAATCACAGCAACTACTCTTCTATATCCCATTCGCATACCAAGCCAAGGAAAAATTACTGCACCTAGTGGTAGGTAAGAGAGGTATCCAGTTATCTCATTGCTAGTGATATGAAATGGTGTTAAATGCGATCCCAGCCAAAGCCAAAGTGCAGCACGCATTGGATCAGATGTCGTGCCATATGTACTTCCGGCAGTTGCCCACGCAAATAAAGTAATAAAAGCTAGTGGAAAAAGTATTATCAGTACTGATCTAATTACTTGTTGCAGCGTGATCAAAAACCTACGCGCAACCATTATTTTCCTATCTGCGATTTATCCATTCAAAATCTTGCGCATCAAGTTAGCGGTTTCACTTGGTGTTTTACCAACCGCAACACCGACAGCTTCCAAGGCTTCTTTTTTCGCTGCAGCAGTTCCAGAAGATCCAGAGACAATTGCACCAGCGTGACCCATGGTTTTACCCTCAGGTGCAGTAAATCCAGCAACATATCCAACAACAGGTTTAGTTACATACTCTTTAATGAATTGTGCTGCTCTCTCTTCTGCATCACCACCAATTTCACCAATCATTACAATCGCTTTAGTTTCAGGATCATCCTGGAATGCTCGCAAGCAGTCGATATGGGTTGTACCAATGATTGGATCTCCGCCAATTCCTACCGCAGTTGTGAAACCAAAATCTCGCAATTCAAACATCATCTGGTAAGTCAAAGTGCCTGATTTTGAAACCAATCCAATTTTTCCTGGTCCGGTAATGTCTGCTGGAATAATTCCCAAGTTAGATTTTCCGGGGCTAATAATTCCAGGACAGTTTGGGCCAAGAATTTGAGTTTTGCCTTTACTTACTGAGTAAGCATAAAAAGCTGCCACATCGTGAACTGGAATACCTTCAGTGATTACAACTACTAATGGCATGGCAGCATCAATTGCATCGATAACTGCAGCCTTAGCAAACTTTGGTGGTACAAAAACTACTGAGGCATTTGCCCCGGTTGCACTCATTGCCTCTGCAACTGAATTAAAAACTGGAATTAACTTTCCATCCATATCAACACTTTGGCCGCCTTTACCAGGGGTTACGCCACCAACAATCTTGGTGCCCGCTTTAAGCATGCGCTTTGTGTGTTTGGTTCCCTCAGATCCTGTCATTCCTTGAACAATCACTTTGGTGTTTTCATTTACAAAAATTGCCATTATTTTGCCGCCAACTCTGCAGCCTTTGCTGCTGCACCATCCATAGTTTCAAGTTGTTCAACCAGTGGATGATTTGCATCATTTAAAATTTTACGACCCAAATCAACATTATTGCCATCTAACCTAACCACGATTGGTTTTGTAGCCTTTGATCCCAACATTTCCAGCGCTTGCACAATTCCATTAGCTACCGCATCGCATGCAGTAATTCCACCAAAAACATTCACAAATACACTTCGCACATCACTATCTCCTAAAATAATGGATAAACCATTTGCCATTACTTCAGCAGATGCACCGCCTCCAATATCAAGGAAGTTGGCAGGTTTGACCCCATATTTTTCACCTGCGTAAGCCACCACATCTAATGTGCTCATTACCAGGCCGGCACCATTACCAATAATTCCCACCTGACCATCTAACTTTACGTAATTTAAATCTTTCTCCTTAGCCAATTTCTCCAACGGATTTGTTGACTCATGATCTACTAACACTTCGTGCTCTGGGTGCCTAAAAGCAGCGTTATCATCCAAAGTAACCTTGCCATCTAAGGCAATTACTTTTCCATCAGAGGTTTTAACTAAGGGATTAATCTCCATCAAAGTTGCATCTTCTTTAATAAATGCCTGCCACAACTTAACTAATACATCTGCAACTTGATCAATCACATCAGCTGGGAATTGCCCACCCTTTGCAATCTCAATTGCCTTAGTTTTATCTATGCCTACATTTGGATTAATTCCAACCTTGGCTAGTTTTTCTGGTGTCTTGTGGGCAACCTCTTCGATCTCCATGCCCCCTGCAACCGATGCCATAACTAAAAAATTTCGGTTTGCGCGATCTAATAAAATTGCAAGGTAGAACTCAGAATCAATTGGTGCTGCTTGAGCAATCATTACTTTATTTACAGTATGTCCTTTAATATCCATTCCTAAAATTGCAGCCGCTTTTGTTATGGCATCATCAGCATTCTCGGCCAGTTTTACACCGCCTGCTTTTCCACGACCGCCAACTTTTACTTGGGCTTTGACTACAACTTTGCCGCCGATTTTTTCAGCCGCTGCATGGGCTTGTTCTGGAGTTGTTGCTACCGCGCCTGCTAATACTGGAATTTGATGTGATACAAAAAGATCGCGCGCTTGATACTCAAACAGATCCACTTAATTATCCCTGATCAATTTCTATCTTCGGTAAGGTGGTAATAGTAATGAGATTGGCTCTAAATTTATAATTTCTCAACCGGGGCATAGCGAAGTAGTAGACGTTTTTCACCAAATGAGCCGAAATTAATGGTTGCTTCAGCCCGATCACCATCACCGGTAACTGCAACTACAGTTCCCATGCCAAAGGTGTCATGTGAGACGCGTTCGCCAATCTCAAGCTTCATTGTGTTGCTCACCTTGCCAGTTGGTTTTGGTGCTGTGAAAGAACGCTTTATTGAACTCTTTATTGGAAAAGCTTTTTCTTGTGCTTGATTCCACTCAATTACTGAATCTGGAATTTCACTCAAAAATCTTGAGGCTGCGTTGTAGTTCGGTGCGCCCCATGATGAACGATATTCAGCTCTTGTTATAAAGAGATTTTCGCGGGCACGAGTTAAGCCAACGTAGGCAAGCCGACGCTCTTCTTGTAACTCATCTGGATCTCCAAGAGTTCTTGAGTGTGGAAATATTCCCTCCTCCATTCCAGTTAAAAAAACTGTTGGAAACTCAAGTCCTTTAGCAGTATGTAATGTCATCATAGTTACTACACCACCATGATCTTCACCGTCTGGGATTTGATCGGCATCTGCTACCAATGAAACATCTTCTAAGAAACCAACTAGAGAGATCTCTTCACCTTCATCTACTTCACCCTCTTCATACTCAGTTGCGACAGCTACTAGCTCCTCTAGGTTTTCTACTCGCACTTCATCTTGTGGATCTTTACTTTCCGACAATTCAGCAAGCAATCCAGATTGTTCTAAAACTGCTTGGGCGATAATTGATGGTCTGGTTTTTGCTTCAACTAAAGTTTGCAGAGATTGAATCAATTTAACAAATTCAATAAGTGCAAAAGAAGAACGTTGTACTATCTCCTGATTTTTCTCAACCTCACAGAGTGATTGCCAAAAGGTCAAGTTATTATCTTTCGCATAAAGATCAAGTAAATCAAGTGCTCTATCCCCAATACCTCGCTTTGGTGTATTGATAATCCGTCGCAGTGAAACCTCATCCTCTGGATTTACAATAACTCTTAAATAAGCAAGGAAATCTTTAATCTCTTTTCGCTCATAGAATCTAACTCCGCCAACAACTTTATAAGGAATTCCAACGCGCATAAACACCTCTTCAAAAACACGAGATTGCGCATTTGTTCGATAGAAAATTGCGGTATCGCCTGGGTTAGATTTTCCAAGATCTCGTAATCTGCCAATCTCGCGTACGACAAAATCTGCTTCATCATGCTCACTTTCAGCAACATACCCGGTGATCATCGCACCAGCGCCAGCCTCAGACCAAAGATTTTTTTCTTTCCTACCATCATTATTTGCAATTACGGCGTTGGCCGCACTTAATATGTTTTGAGTAGATCGATAATTTTGTTCCAGCAATATAGTCTTTGCATTCGGGTAATCAGCTTCAAATTGCAGAATATTTCTAATATTTGCCCCACGAAAAGCATAAATTGATTGATCAGCATCCCCAACAACACATAATTCAGCTGGTGAAATTCCATCACGCTCATTACCTACTAATTCTTTGATTAGAACATACTGCGCATGATTTGTATCCTGATATTCATCAACTAAAATATGTTTAAATCTGGAGCGATACTTAGCCCTTACTTCTGGATGTCTTTGCATAACCTCAACTGTCTTGGCTATTAAGTCATCAAAATCCATAGAGTTAGCACTACTCAATCGCTGCTGGTAGATAGCAAATACTTGAGCGACAATCTCTTGAAAATGATCTTTGCTTTGATTTAAATAATCAGCAGGCCCAAGTAATTCATTTTTTGCCTGTGAGATAAGGGCTGCAACTGCGCGCGGGGCATATTTCTTTACATCAAGATTTAAGTCCTTCATAACTATATTTATTAAACGTAGGCAATCGCTTTGATCGTAGATGGTAAAGGAGTTGGAATATCCAAGTAGTGAAGCCTCCCTCCTTAGGATTCGAACACAAGCAGAGTGAAATGTTGATACCCACATAACCTTTGCTCGGTCACCTACTAATTGCGCAACTCGCTCCTTCATTTCACCAGCTGCCTTATTTGTAAAAGTAATTGCGAGAACTTCAAATGGTGCAACACTGCGCTCAGCTAACAGATACGCAATCCGCCGCGTCAGAACTCTCGTTTTGCCAGAGCCAGCACCAGCCACAACTAATAATGGGGAGCCTTCATGTTTAACCGCTGCTAATTGTTGTGAATTCAAACCTTGAGTTAATGCAGACATATTGGCAAGTCTATCGGTGGGTAATGAGTAAGCCCTTACTGCGGTAATCTTGTCAATTATGCAGCCATTAGATGACAGTGAAATTGAGCGAGTACTTGTAGTTACCGCACATCCTGATGATTGCGATTTTGGAGCAGCCGGCACTATCGCACTTTGGACTGCTAAGGGAATTAAAGTTTCCTACTGCATTTGCACAAATGGTGATCAAGGCGGCGAGGATCCAAATGTGCCACGGGATGAAATGCCAAAAATTCGCCAACGTGAACAACGAGAAGCTGGTGTTGCTGTTGGCGTAACTGACATAACCTTTCTCAATTATCGCGATGGTTGGCTAGTTCCAACAATTGAACTACGAAAAGATATTGTTAGACAAATAAGAATTTCAAAACCTGACCGAATGGTTATTCAATCCCCAGAACGAAACTGGGATCGATTATTTTCATCTCACCCAGACCATATGGCAGCTGGTGAAGCGGCAATCCAGGCGGTCTATCCAGATTCGCGAAATGCTTTTGCTTTTGAGGATTTATTAAAAGTGGAGGGATTAGAACCTTGGCGAGTTAAGGAGGTTTGGGTGACCTCTACAAACAATCCTGATCACTATGTGGATATCACAACTACTTTTGATAAGAAAATGAAAGCATTACACGCTCATGTTAGCCAAACAGCACACAATGAGAATCTTGAGAAAATGGTTCGCGAGTGGGGAGAGCGAAATGCTCAAGCTAATAATTTGCCAGCTGGAAGTGTTGCTGAAGTATTTAAAATAGTAAATACAAATTAACGAACTTTTACTCGCTCAATAGCAATTGTTTGCTTTGGTAGGCCATCAGTTGTGCCATCTGCAACACCCTCTTTTGCAATTGCTTTAACTATCTCTAATCCTTTTGTTACCTTGCCCCAAATGGTGTAATCCGGTCGCATTGAGGTATTTTCATAAACAATAAAGAATTGACTGCCGTTTGTATTAGCACCTGAGTTAGCCATAGCTACAACACCTGCTGGGTAATTTGACTCCACCGCTTGCGGTAAATTTTCATCACGATAACTAAAATTAGGCCCACCCATACCAGTACCGGTTGGATCACCACACTGTAAAACATAGATATTGTTGGTAGTCAGTCGATGGCAGAAAGTTTTGTTGAAAAATCCACCATTTGCCAAGGCAGTTAGTGCAACGACAGTAATTGGCGCACTCTTTGCGTTAGCTTCAATCACTATATCGCCACAATTTGTATTAAATGTAAAGGTTCTGTTTTTAAATGGGGGTTTAACCTCAGGTGGGGTTATGTTTTTTACTGAATGAGCTTTAGCACTTGTCTTCTTACACACAACTTCACTTGCTTTCTTAGATTCTGCAGCATTAGAAGCAGGTGAAAAATTTATAGAGAAAATGGTAATAAAAGTTGTAAGTGTGATTACTTTTATTATTTTTTGCACAAGGTGAGTTTAATCAACAATCTAAAGATCACAAACAAAAAACCTAAGATATGGCAGTTTACTGACGAACTTTAAGCACTTTCACAGCAGAAACTTATGGTTGAACTACTACCTCAACCCGCTGGAACTCCTTCAAATCCGAATAACCACAGGTTGCCATTGACCTACGAAGTGCTCCAAATAGATTCATTGAGCCATCTGAAGTATTAGATGGTCCAGTTAAAACCTCAACTAATGTTCCTACACTTCCAACCTGCACACGATTGCCACGTGGTAGTTGGCCATGGTGTGCTTCAAGTCCCCAATGCCAACCTTTTCCAGGTGCTTCACTAGCTTTTGCAAGCGGTGAACCCATCATTACCGCATCTGCACCGCAAGCAACCGCTTTTGCAATTTCACCACTTGAACCTACCGAACCATCAGCAATTACATGTACATATCTTCCACCAGACTCTTCTAAATAATCACGTCTGGCTGATGCCACCTCAGCTACTGCTGAAGCCATTGGCACTGATATTCCTAGCACAGTTTTTGTTGTATGAGCAGAACCTCCGCCAAAGCCAACTAACACTCCCGCTGCACCAGATCGCATTAAATGCAATGCCCCCTGCGCAGTAGCGCAACCGCCCACAATTACCGGTACATCAAGCTCGTAGATAAATTTCTTTAGGTTTAATGGCGCAGTTTTCTCAGATACATGCTCTGCTGAAACTGTTGTGCCACGAATTACAAATATATCTACGCCAGCATCAAGCACTGCCTTGTGAAATTCAGCGGTGCGTTGCGGGGAGAGCGCTCCTGCTACCGTAACTCCAGCGGCTCTAATTTGAGCAAGTCTTTCTTTAATTAAAGTTGGTTGAATAGGGGCAGCATAAATTTCTTGCATTTTCTTAATTGCTTTGTCTTCACTTAACTTAGCCATATCAGCTAATTGTTTTTCAGCATCCTCATACCTTGTCCAGATACCTTCTAAATTTAAAACTCCAAGACCGCCGGCTTTACCAATTGCAATCGCAGTTGCTGGTGAAACTACCGAATCCATTGGCGCTGCGATAAAGGGTAAATCAAATTTGTATGCATCAATCTGCCAAGAAATAGAAACCTCTTCTGGATCTCGAGTTCTACGAGATGGAACGATTGCAATTTCATCAAATGAGTATGCCGCCCGTGCGCGTTTACCCGGGCCTAATTCAATATCGGACATATGACCAATCGTATCTGTTGATGAGTTATCTAATGAAATCTACGCTAATAATTCCCAGGCTTTAACCCCACCAGTCACACCGGCTGAGTTTGGAATTATCTTTACTTTATAGTCAAAACTTTTTAGTGCAGATTTACTTATTCGTTGAGCATTACCGCCACCAATATATAACTTATCCCAAATAATCATTGGGTATAGCTCTTGAATTAAACTCTTAACCCGTCTTGACCATAATTGATTTCCCAAACGCCTTCGAGCTTGTTCACCAATCCAGGAGTCAATTGATTTTCCATAGCGAATAGTTGCATGTGAAATCTCTAAATGGGGTGCAATAACTCCATCGCTAAATATCGCACTCCCAAGACCGGTGCCAAAGGTTAAAACTGTCTCAAGACCCTTGCCTTCAATTACCGCAGCTGCATGCACCTCAGCATCATTTAAAACTAGGGTTGGCAGCTTTAATCGTTTTTGCAGTAAAGATTGCATATCAAAGCCATACCAAGCCTTCTTCAAATTTGGATCCATTGCACTTCGCGGCCCATTGCCATTTATATAGTGTGGAATAACTACAACTTTGCCATTTCGAATCATTCCTGGAAGTCCAACAGTAACTCGCTTTATTCTCAAATCGGCTTTAACAAAATCTTGAATAATTCCAATTAATTTACTTGGCGAAAGCGGATAAGGAGTTTTTAAATATGGAAAATCAATTAAAACTTTTCCACTCTTATCAAGCACAGAGGCCTTGATCCCAGTGCCACCGCAATCAACGGTTAGCGTTGTAACTTTCACCGATTGATGTTAATCGATTGCAGCTACTTTGAGAACAAGGCCTACTGTTTAATTTACTTAGTGAGAGTGACCGCCTGGGCCATGTGAGTGACCATGTCCTGCTGCCTCTTCCTTTTTCTCCTCTGGAGTTTCAAAGACCAAGGCTTCAGTTGTAATAAACATGGCTGCAATGGATGCAGCATTAGCTAGCGCTGATCTAGTTACCTTCACTGGATCAATTACGCCTTCTTTTACAAGATCTGTGTAAGTCTCTGAGTAAGCGTTGAAACCTTCATTTGGTTTCATTGTGCGAATCTTTGAAACTACAACATAACCCTCTTGACCTGCATTTATCGTGACTGGGAAAC
>OGWI01000092.1_pt1 | contig 11078 bp, 25 predicted proteins | sample 1576021 | NCBI WGS metagenome assembly OGWI01 (sample SAMN07581557, study PRJEB24739) | freshwater metagenome | place: Singapore | collected 2015-04
AAATAAATTTGGTAGAGTGGAAAATTTATATTAATTTTATGGAAATTAAAAATTAAAAGTTATGAAAAAGTATTTAGAAATTTATGTAGGTAGTAGAGGTTGTATAGAGGGTGTAGAGGAAAAGGGATTTGAAAATATAGAGGAGTATTTAAATGAAGAGAGTAGTAAAGTATTAAAAGGTATGAGAGAGGAAGGAGGTTATGAGGATTGGGAGTATGAAATGTTTGAGTGGAATAAAGTTGGTGATGGGTATAGTTTAGGGAGAGGAGATGAAGAGGAAATGTTTTATATAGATATGGAATGTGAGAATTTTAAGAAGTTTGTAGAGAGGGAGGAATTAGATGAGGAGTTAAATGGAGAAACTTTTTGGTGTTGGAATGATTTGGTTGAGAATAAGGTTTGGGATTTGATTAATAGTTGTGATTTATATTTGTAAATAATTTAAAAAATAGTTGGGAGTTTGAAATATAACTCCTAACTTTATGTAAATTAAAAAATCAAAGTTATGTTAGTAAAAGAATTAATCCAGGAGTTACAAAAGTATAATCCTGAAGAAGAATTAAATTTCAGTTGTGGTATTGAATCAGGAAGAAGTTATGATAGTTGTAGTAGTGGAGATGTCCTTATTGAACTTGAGAACTTGGATGAGGATGAGATTAGAGAACTATTAAGACATGAAATAGGTTTTGATGATGAAGAAGATTTGGATGAAGATGAGATTGAAGAATTAAATGAGTTAGTTAAAAACTATACACCTAGAGTTAATATACACATCTCAGGAGAATGTACAGATTATCAATAAAAAATAAAGTTGGTAGGGATGTAAAAAGTCCCTACCTTTAGTAAAATTAAAGTTATGAAATTAAAAGGTCAACCTAAACTACTTAGAACTATTATAGGACAAGTAGAGCATAAAAAGAAAGTATATGAAGTAACTATCGAAGAGATAGGAGAGAATGAGAATGATTTTGAAATATGGGAGTTACGAGAAGACGGTACTCGTTATTCAGGTGAGATAGATCCAGATGGAGACTTAGGTAAAAAGTTAATTGAATTCTTTTCATTAGAAACAGAAGATATAGAACAATTTTTATAAATTAGTTGGGAGTATGAATAATAGTTCCTACCTTTAGGTATAATCAAAATTAAAAATTAAAGTTATGAAAAAAGATCAATTTTTAGAACTTGCAAGTCAATTATTTGACCAAGTAAATCCAGTAGAAGAAAATAAAGTTGTTTTAGACAAAAATCTCTTTGACGAGATTGTTGACCAAGTTGGAAGTGAATTATTTGAAGAAGGTTTAAGTTTAGTTGGAGACTATGACTTAGAACTTTATGGAAATGAAATTACTTTAGAAAGTGTTAGACTTGATATTAGAGTAATGGAAAAAATTATTAAAGAGGTTTTAGAAAGATATTTTGAAACTAAATAAAAAAATAGTTGGGGGTTTGAAAAATAACCCCTAACTTTAGTCATTATTAAAAATCAAAGTTATGTTACAAAACCAAATCACCCGCATTAAGGGACAGTTATTAGAAATGATGTTCGAGCAGTATAGAGATATGAATACTGACGAGAACGGAATTGATTATGAAACCTTCTATGACGAAATTCAATCTACGTTAAACGAGATTAGAGGTATTCATTCTTTAAACGAGTTAGAAAGATTTTGTGAAGAGTATGGAATGAATGATATGGATAACGCAATGTCATTTCCAAATCTAGTAAAAGAAGCTTACAAATGAATTTAGATAATAGAGAAAATTATCAAAGAGAGATGAGACTACTAAATCGTCTCTCTTTAGATAAATTGAAATCGTTTGTAGGGGAGCTACATAAAACGAGGTTTGAAGATAATGATATAGAAGTAGACGCATACTATAGATTAGCCTCTCATGTCTTGATCCAGCGAAAGGAGAATAGACAATCGTTAATCTTTCATCTAAAAAATTTAGTTGTTGGTCTGATTTTTATTTCTTACCTTTATAGTATATAATTTAGTAAACAAAAACAAACAGATATGGCTTTCAAAAATTTGAACCCAGTGTACAAAATCGTAGCATTTACAGAAGCAAAGCGTCATGGTGATATCAATCGCATCGCTCAAGAAACTGGCTACACACAATCAATGGTGTCTAAGACATTACGCGGCTTACGTAACAACGAATCAATCGTAAACAAAGCTTACAGATTGGTTAAAGACCGCCAAACTAACTTGCAAAAGCTTTCTGCTTTAGCATAGTTCATACTTTTGATTTTGATAGACTGACCTGGATTTATTCCGGGTCTTTCTATGTAAAATAAAGTTGGTCGTTTGGAAAGTATTTCGTATCTTTAGTTATCAAAATTAAAAAATATGAAAAACGAATTACTAAAAAAAGAAAGAAAGTTAATTAGAAATTTTCTAAACGAACAAAATGGAAAAGGTAGAGAAAATTATTGGGGACAAATTTATACGAACGAATTAGTAAATAGTTCGACGTTAAAAATTGTTTTATTTGGAAGTAAAATTGGATATAAAGAAATATTCGATTTTTGTTCAAAAAATGGAATAGTTGGATTTGAAGAAAGTCCAAAAAGTTTTGGAATATTTAAAAGATATTCAAAATAGTTAGTAAAAAAGTTGGCCCTTCGGGGCCAATTTCATATCTTTATGTATCAAAATTAAACAATATGAAGTATAATCAAACAACAGTATCTAACTTAATTAATTTGTTAGATGAGAATGTAGCTAGATTCCAATTCAAAAAGAAAGATGGTTCTATTAAAACTGCCTTAGGAACTAGACACGAAGTATTAATCCCTAAAGAAGAGTGTATCAAGATGATTGATGATATCTCAGACAAATCCGTAGTATTCTGGGACTTAGAAGAAAAAGCATTTAGAAGCTTTAGTAAGAATACAGAAGTATTCGTTCTTTAAAAATAAAGTTGGAGAGTCGAAAGACTCTCCTTATCTTTAGTCATCAAAAATAAAAGTTATGGTAATATTACAATTTATCCTATTAACAGCCATCTTCGTAATAGGTTGGACTGCCGGAATGTTAATGACAGAAGAGATTAAACAATCTAATAAGCCGAGAAAGAAGAGATTGACCTATCCAACGTATGGAGATGAGTCGCCAGAAGAGACTTTCCGAATGATGGAAGAAGCAAAAAAGTTTAAAAAATAGTTGGAAGTTCGGAAAATAGTACCTATCTTTATGGTGTTAAAAAATCAAAGTTATGAAAACATTATTAGAAAGAGCTGACCAAAGATTGTTAGCCGGCATTGAAAAACATGCAGTAAAGTATCCTTCAACTACTGAGGAGGTTAAAAGGAAGTTAGGTGAACTTCACTTCGTAAATCACATGACAATTTCTACTTGGACGGATGTGAGAAGCATCTGGTTCGACGAGACTGGAGAGTTGTCAAACCATCCTTGGGACTTGTTCCAAAATGACTAAACAAAAAGTTGGCGGCCTGAAAAATGGCCGCTATCTTTAGGTATAATAATTAAACAATCAAAGTTATGTTAACAAATTTATCAAAGATGTCTCCTCTAACAGAGTTAGAGATTCGTCAAGCAGCTCCACAGGCATTCGCTGCTACACCAAAGCCTGGAGTATCATCTAAGTATTCTTTCTTACCAACATCTCGTATCATTGAAGATATGGATCGTTTAGGCTGGAAAGTAAATCAAGCGAAATCTAATCGTAGCAGAACAGCTAACGCTAAAGAGTTCGGTAATCACGTTGTTAAGTTCTTCCATCCAGATGTCTTCATGAAAGACCAAGATGGTAATGTTGAAGCCTATATCAACATAGTTGTAATGAACAACCATATGGGTACTGGTTCATTTAAATTCGAAATGGGTATCTTTAGATTAGTTTGTGAGAATGGATTAATCATCAAAGATAAAGACTTCGGAGGTTTCAATATGAGACATTCAGGTTACTCTTTCGAGCAATTGCAAGAGACTTTAAGTCAAGCAATTGAAAGATTGCCAGAGGTAGTAGGTAAGATCAATACTTACAACCAAATCATCATGAGCAAGGAAGCTCAAAAGGCTTTCGCTCAACAAGCTTTCGCATTACGTTCTTATCAAGACCGTCAATTGACAGAGAGTGAATTAGAAGACTTCTTAAGACCTCGTCGTAAAGAAGATGAAGGAGATAGTCTTTGGGTAGTATTAAACAGAGTACAAGAGAGTGTCTTGAAAGGTGGCTATTCTATTACTAACAAGAAGAATAAGATTCGCCGTGCAAAGTCAATCAAGAACATTCAACAAGATATCAAGCTAAACCAACAGGTTTGGGAATTAGCTGAAACTTTCGCTTAACTTTGACTTTGATTTTAGGGGCCGGGAAACCGGCCTCTTTTTTAATCAAACAAATAGTTGCTAGTCCGAAAAGTACTCCTTATCTTAAGGTATCAAAATTAAACAATATGAATATAGAATTAACACCGAAGCAACAAAATGAGCTTCACATGGCTATCTTAACAAGAATTAGAAGAGTTGAAGATTTAATATCAGGCTGGGAAGGAGAAAAGGATCCTGATTCTATTTCTTTGCTTGAGAGGTATAGATCAGACTTAGAAGTATTAAAAGAACTAGAAATTAAACTTCGTTAAAAATAAAGTTGGGAGTCCGAAAAGGACTCCTTATCTTTAGTAAAATTAATAGTTATGATAACAACATCAATCGAAAGATTAGAAGAGATCGAATCAGAAAGATCTCAAGTAATGTCTGATCCAAACTTCCAGGCTTGGATGAAAGACTTAAACGTATCTCAGTCCTATGTTAATCCAGAACCAAAACATAGAGCAAAAGAGATGATGGCTTTATGGACTGGAACAAAAGGAGAATTAAATAGTTTTGTTTCCGTACTAAATAAAGTTGTTAATATGGAAATAAGTTCTTACCTTTAGGTATAATCAAAAATAAAAGTTATGTCAAACAAATTAAACTTCAAGGCTCAATTAGCAGCCTTCCGAGCTAACGCTCCAGAGTATGTAGAAGATAAATACTTCTTCTATGATTGGTTCTGTTCTGAGAAAGCATTAAAGATCAAGTCTAAGTTGTTAATGACTAAGGCAGAGAAAGTAATGAACAAGCTAGGATTAGATCCAGAGACACATTATGTGTTCTTAAAGAACAATTGTCCAATGGACGGAAAGCTATATGACTCGTTCAGTATCTGCGATATGGAAAAGGGTGATGTAGTGGCTTGGGTAGCTCCTTCATTAGGATATAAAAGCTGTGAAGGTAAAGCAGAGATGTGGGACTTTAGAACAAAGGATGAGAATGGTAATCCAAAGTCAACTATCGCTAATAGCTGGAAAGAATTAACTCATGCAATCTAAAAGGAGTTGGCCCTTCGGGGCCTTCTTCTTATCTTTAGTTAAATAAAAATAAAAGTTATGAATCAAATCAAAGTAACAAACGCAAAGACATTAGTCGCTCAAGACTCAATCATCGCTAAGAACGAAAGTAAAGACTGTATGGTGTATGCCATGGCAGCAGCATTCGACTTACCTTATGATGAAGCACATCAAGTAGTAAAGGATAAGTTTAAACGTCAAGACAATAAGGGTACAAGTAACATATCCTTAATCAATGGTATGAAGGAGATGATAGACTATAGAGTAAACCTTAACGGTAAGTTCGTTAGAGAGATAATAGATAGTCCATCTAAGGTGTATCACTTGCATGGCAAAGACATTACTAGAAAGAATAGAGTGTCAACGTTCATCAAAGAACATACTCAAGGTACCTATTTAATATTAACAGGCAATCATGCCCTAGTAAGTAAGAATGGTGAGATGATAGATAATATAACAGGAGGCTCAGCTAAGTCATATGTAAAGAGAGTATATAAGGTAGAACCTGTTATAACCTTCCAACCTTAATGACGGTTACGTAAATAAAATGGCTCCTTGGTCGGGGACGGAAAAATCCCTCCCCACCCTCGAGCAGTTGCAGGCAGGTGAAGGCACTTGAGGGCAGATGAGAGCAGTCTATCACCACCGTAATTACAGCTAATACCGGGGTATATGCGATATGCGGGGGGGTAAGTGAAGGGCAACACCCGGGGAAAATTTTAAACAAAGTAAACATATATATGAATAAACAGTATAAAGTACTTAGCGCACCCTCTCAAGAGGAACTAGTAAATAAAGTAAACGTATTAATGAACTACGGTTGGTCTCCCGAAGGCGGAATGACTATCGATGAAGCTAAAACAGAAAGATATACTCAAACCATGATACGAATGGTAGAGGCTATTAAAGTAGAAAATAGTTCAGGTAACAATAAACAATTATTACATGGATAATCAAGATGAAATGAATAAGAGACAGGGTAAGCAGGCGGAAATCTTTATGGCTATCTGCTTAATAGCATTAAGCATATCACTAATAGGTAATTTAATAGTAGAATACATTTCCAAATGAAACAATCAATACCCGGTATATTAAAACGCATTTCTCCCGCGGAAAAAAATTCGTATATCGAATTGGATATATACAGTAAGGATGTTTGCACAAAGGCAATCGCATTCTCTTTAACGGACGCACCTAAGGGTAAATATCCAGATTCGTCCTATGGGACGTCCTGGCAAGAGGTGACTTATTATGCCGACGAACAGAGTATTAATAATACCTCTTTATCTCCCTTGGAATATATGTATAAAGAGTGGGAAGTGAATAAAGACATAGATAATGAAAGAAACTAGGGAGATGAAAGGGAATTCAATGCCTATTAAGAAAATTCGCGAGGCTGGCGATATAATTGCATCTGATCCTAAACAGCCTATAAATCCATCGCTATTTGAATTAATAGTTCGCGAGCTGGATAAACTTAATCGATTAAAGAGAATATCTCCAATGCTATATAGCCGGGCTATCGTTCTTGCTAAAAGCCGTATCATTCAACTTAATAATATATATAGTAGGAATGGTCGCGACATCAAAACTCTTATCATGCTTCTTCTCCGTATGGCTCGTTCCTAATCTTTTCACTATTTATTAGCATGAACGATTTACATCAAGAGTTAGATCAATTCTTTCAAGATAATGATAGAGGTTATCCTCGAGACCCTCGTAGATTAGCTTATAAGAAGTTACAAAAGAATATTCAAGGAATGGATCGTGAACAATTAGAAGCTTTTATTAAGGCAAATCTATTCATACCTCATAGTCAATATAAGATGGCTCTTGGTAACCTTATTCAATTTTTAAAAAAACAAGATCAAATGAATCAATTAAATGAAGTTAAGCGATTCCAAAAAATAGCTGGGTTATTGAAAGAAGATGATTACGGTGTAGGAACAGATTACGATGAAAGTTCTGATAGCGAGTCTGATGACACAGATGCAATGGACGGTATTAACGAAGATGGAGAAAAGCGTACTTTAGAGCAGAGAGAAAAGATAGGAGAGAAATTACAGTATGCGGTAGAAGATTATTTAGAGGATATAGGACTTAGAGAGATATCAAATGAAGAGAGACCTAAGTTTCAGAAAGGTCTAGGAAGAACTCAAACAACAGTACCAGATACGTTTACAAATAAAGTGACTATTGGCTTACATAGTACGGCGCCTGATGATGATCCGAGACGTGAAGATCCTAGACATAATGACCAAGAAGTACATTACTCTCTACGTATTTATAATCCGAATGAAAAGTTTAATATAAGTACGTTACGTAGCTTCATTAAACAAACAAAGCGAGAAGCTGCATCACAAGGATTTAGATTTTTTGATACTTTAAGAAGAAGTAACCGAGATATCTTACTTAGCGTTACTATACGATAATTCGATATAAAACTATATATCAGCACCCTCTTTATGAGGGTGTTTCTATTTATATGTGTATGGATGATAAAGAGATACTAAGAAGAGTGATTCAAGGCTTTCAATTAGTTCGTGCTAAGCAAGGCTTTGGACATCCGTATGTTACTAAAACTGGTGCTGCAACACCTGAACTAGCCAAGAGAATTACTACTTGGATTAATCAAAATTTCCCACAGTCAAATATTATAGCGTCTTACGAAGGTGCCTATAAGACTATAAACTTCCGTAAGGTTATGTCTGAATCCACTATCATCGAACATCTAGTTAAGCATTTAATTTCTGAAGAAGAATTTGCTGCTTTAACAAGAGCTTCTTTTAAGAATCGTGATGTAAGAACTAATTTATTTGTAGATAAGTTAAAACAAAAAGCTCCTATCGATTTACAAAACGGAGAAGAGGTTGTTATAGATAAGGTTACTGTAAATGGAGAAGAATATACTGAAAGTAATTTTGATAAATTAAAGCAAGTTTTACCTGGATTAAAAAAAGGAGATAGTTTGAAGTTCTTTAGTGGGGATAAAAAATACAGTATTTCTGCTTTTGCTAAGACAGCAGAATTAGGGGGAGCAGGTAAGGGAAGTGGTTTGAAGCCAGAAAAGCTTGCATCAGGTGAAATAAATAAACAATTAGCTCAAATAGGTAAGCCTATTACTATTGAGTTTAATGGACAGCTTTATAAGAATGTAACAGAGTTGCTTCCTGCAAAAGGGAATAGGAAAGCAGACTTTTACTTTAATTCTACTCCAGGGTTATTTATCTCTTATAAACAAGGAGATGCGACTCATAAAATAGTTGCTTATGGAGGTATTGTATCATTAAGAAAAGAGGGTAATGAGGTAGATAAGTTTATAAAAGCAGTACAGTCTCAAAATCCAGATTTTAAGGATAGTAGAGTAGAGTATGGTGCACCTGTGAAAGATCAAGAAATTGCAAAAAAAGCTTTATACGGAAAGGATTTTACAGAAGGTTCTAATTACGGAGAAGATAATGTACAGGTAATTCTACAAGGTAGTATTGAGTTGATGCCTACAGATAAAGAAGATGTTTATAGACTTAGAGCCAGTAAGATAATTACTTCTCCGGAAGTACCTCAAGATGGAGATTATGCTCCTTTCTATAACGCAAGATATGCTAATGATAGAAGTCAATTCGGTATTCCAAATTCTAGATTTAATATTATTCCTGGTGGTGCTAGAAAGAATGCTAAGATATTAAGTATAGATTAACTATTTATTAGTATGATTAAACTATCTGACTTAATAAAAGAAGAGCCTTTAGAGCCTAATGGACGACCTGAAAATCGTAATGCTAATGTAGGTTTTAATAAGGGATTTCCTTGGACTTTTGATGATCCAAGTGGTATATTTGAATCAGACGAATTAAATAGAATCTATCAATCTCTTATTGGAAGAGAGTTTCAAACATTACAGGATCTTGCTAAGATAACCTCTAGATTAAGACAGAGAGGATTTGCACAGTCTGATATAGAAGAATTTTTACGTACTTACATAATTTAATATGGATAATTTTAATTTAAAACAGTTCTTAATTGAATCAAGAGCTGGAATGTATTCTAAAACTAGACTTGACGAGAATGCGTTATTAGATCCGGAAACATTAGCAGGCGAGATTGCTAAGCAGCATCCGGAATTAATTAGATACCATCATGACGGAGAAACTAGAAAGTTCCAAGATGCTATATTCAAGTATGCAGGCGAGATGCTACGTGATGCAGGTATTCCTTTACAAACAGTTAGAGGTTTAGCTTATGATGCAGATTGGGCTATGGACTTGGTTTCTGGTACAAAAAGTGCTTTAGAGAGTAACGATACTACTCCTGCTTCAGATTATTCTGCAAAAAGACAGGCTGATGATAAAGCCTATCACGGATTAGAAGAAATTAATCCTGCTGCTTTAGGTGCTCCTCAAGCTGCTGCTGATGCTAAAATGCAACAACAGGATGATGAGAATCAAGATATGGTTGATAATGTAAGTATGGGGACTGTTGCTGAAGAATCAGATCCTAGTGAGCAAATAGGTGTTGCTTATGCAAATAAAGTAGCTCCTGCTGAATCTGGAATTGATCAATACCTAGATAAAATAAAGCATCACGATTGGTTCTATAACTTCTCAGACGATATGAGAGCGTGGCATAAAGGAGAGGCGGAAAAGAAAGAATTAAAAGCTATCTACCAGAAGTTAAATGATGTAGAGAAGCAAAAAGCTTTAGATGCGTTTACGGACATGTACATGCAAATGTATAAGCCAGAGCAATTTCCGAATGCAGAAAAAAATATTAAATACTTAACTACTACTAGTTTTAACGGATTTATTTAGTAGGAAGTTGGAAATGTGAAAAAAAGTTCATAACTTCTCTTAAATAGAATGATTCATTCCTCTTTTTAAAAAAGAAAGAAAAAGAAAATGAAGAAAGAATAGCTTTAGAAAATAAACGTAAAAAGAATTTTTAGATCGTCAAGAAGCTCAAAGAAAATTGAATGAAGAACGACAAAAAGAAATATTAGCTAAGCAAATAGAGTTAAATAATAAAAAAAAAGAAAAAGAACAGCAACTTTTAGTTAATCAGTCAAAATTAAAAGATAAAAAAGATAATACTGAAGGGTACGCCGTTATCAAATATGGGTTTAAGGAATCAACTAAAGATTGGGTTTTTTATACCGATGGTGATGGTCAGTATGATTTAGAAGATCTGAAGAAACTTGTTAATCTTCAGGCAGATACAGATTGTGATGTAGCTAATGGTTATAAATTAAATAGAGGTGATGGATACTTAAGATTAGTATTGGGTGATATGTATGCGAAATTCTCTAGTTTTATTTTTGAACTTCCTATTAGAGACACAGATTGCGATTTTAGATTAATTAGAAATTCAATTTTAAAAAAAGTTGATTTTAAATCTACCGATTCCTCAATTTTAGTTGAATTAATTAAGAAGTTAGAAATTTTTGGAGCTAAATTTTCAGAGATTGGGGTAAGACATTATGCCAGGGAATATGGAACTTCAAATTATAATCCAATTCAACTACTGAGAGAGAAGTTAATCGGAGATTTTAAATTATATTTAATATTTAAAAACAAAGAACATTATATTTCTAAGCTTAGAATTATTAAATTTAGTATGGTTGGTTTGAGTAGCGTTTCACTTCAGATATTAATATTTAATTTACTCATTATCTTTTTTAAAATTAGTTCTCCTTGACCTGTTATCGTGACTGGGAAAC
>OGWI01000093.1_pt1 | contig 11075 bp, 31 predicted proteins | sample 1576021 | NCBI WGS metagenome assembly OGWI01 (sample SAMN07581557, study PRJEB24739) | freshwater metagenome | place: Singapore | collected 2015-04
GCTATCCCCCATAGACTGGCACTACTATCCAATGTATAAGCCCATTGGCAACAGTCGGTAAGACCTTACTGTTTATCGTAATGGCTTATCCCAATCTAGTCCCTGAGCATTGACCCACGAAGTTTGTATTGCTTGCAGGATTTCAAGCAAAAAAATAGTTTTCTTGCTCTCTTCTCATTTCTTCATCAGTCGGCTCGTGATCATAAAACTGAGCCGTGCCACCTTCGCTATCGAAATCCTCTTTGGCTTCTTGTATGGTATTGTACGGACCATACAAAGCATCGTACTTGGGCTTGTAGAAATAAAACATAACCAGTCCTCTCATTGTTTGTGTCAAGGTTGCTCGAACTCTCGTATTCTACATCTATTATCGTCACTTGTCAAGAGTCATCTATAGGAATTCTAAAAAATTTTTCTGTTGATGTAACCCCATGACACACAAGCACTTACGACGAACGGGGCCGTCCCGCCTTGAGCCAAGTCTTTTAGCACCAAGGACTTACGATTAGTAGTCTTCAGCCTCAATAGGCTCGTCAGCGTAGTAGTTAGAGTTAGTCAATACTTCTAGTCGATACTTACTCAACCTTTTATCTCTGCATTCCACACACACCCTAGCCAGTGGGATACCCCGAGCATCATTCTCCCACCAGCTATGCTTGCCAGAACCACACGGACAAGATTTCATACCTTAACTCCCTGAGTAATTCGCTCAATCAGTAAATTCTTTCCATAAAGTTTCTCAGCCTGACACAACGCATGATAGGTGCTGTACGCTTGAACATAGCCTACAACCTTGGTACCCTGCATTATCATATAAGTATCGGTATTCATTATTCATCCTCACTTCCAGCAAACATCTCGTCCCAACTCTGACTGTCGATTCCCGTCTTGAGAATCTCACGTTGATCAGCATTGAGATACGGCATAGCGACTTGAATCAACTCTCCGTTGATCCACCTATTTATATCACTAAGGTGTGCAACGATAGAGAACTCACGACCTCCAGTGGACAGACCACTAAAGGTAACCATGTTTTCATCACTAACCGTTCGAGTCACAGCATCAGTCAAAGCATACGGCGTAAACAGCATCTTTTTCTCCTTTTGTTGCTCGTATTCTACACTATATTATCGGCTTGTCAAGAGAGAAAACTTTAGCAGAAAAGAATTGTCGTAAAGCCTTATGAGGCAAGCACTTATGGCGACCGGGGCGCCCCGCCGCACCCTAAGTCCTTTGGTGTCAAAGGGTTAGGGATTGGACGGTTTTTAGGCAAAGCCTGCTCTTAGAACAGGCGGGCTGCAATTCCACTAGTAAACAGCGTACCAGCAAGCAGCGGCTTGCGACAATTCGTCACACGCTCTGCATAGAAATTACGCACCTTACCATCAAACGTGCGACAAGTCACAAGATGGTTTGTACGAATGAAGTTCGGATCATTCGCACGATAACGACTGCGACGATTCAGTTTCGCAATCTGGTCAGCAGTGAGAGTCTGCTTACCAATCACCTTGGCAAGAAAACGCTCAGGATCACCATGCAATGGCTGCTCATAGGTAAAGTTGAAAACCTGACCCTCAACAGCATTCGCAAGACTAGTCTTCCTGCCACCATAGATAGCATAAGCAAGAAAACCAGCAAAAACAGCACAAGCAACAGCAAAGATACCACCAAACACAAACACGTTATCCATATCAACCCTTTCGTTAGGAAACCAATCGTTCAACTTCGAACCATTCTACAACTATTATCGGCATTTGTCAAGCGGGAACTTAAGAATTTTTTTGAGCCATAACTCCCCAATTTCTTAGCCTTAGATGCTCTATCCAATTACAATTTCTACAAAGTACTCTCAAATTTTTATCTTTTTTCTTACTTAATAGGTATCTATAGTATTGGTCATTAGTATCAAATCTTTCTCTATCTAGTTTACCATTACCGTCAATATGATCAATATCCAATACCTCTAATCTCGATTCTGAGCATAAAGCACATTTATTTTGATTATCAGAATACTTAGCAATTATTTTTTCCCTACGATCTTGTCTTTCGTCTCTGGTTCTATTTCTGTCGCATATCTTACAGAATGAATTAAATTCATTACCATTTCTTCTCTTTAATCTGTGAAATTCGCTAATTGTTTTGTTTTGTCCACATTTACAACAAATCTTATACCCTGTAATATGGGCTGGTTTAGTTGAATATGTTAATGTTTTTTCTATCGTCCAACCAGCTTTTAGCCTATTTCTAATAGTATTTTTTTGGATACCTGTTCTATTAGACCACCCTGCTACTGTGTCGGTAATATTATTATATGTATATGTTGTATAGTTTTTCATAAAACATGCCTTTCTATACTTCAATATACACCATAGATCTTGAATTCTACTATCTATTATCGTCAATTGCAAGAGGAGAACTTGAATCTTACGAGATTGCAAGTATTGACGTAAACTATTGACAAATAAGAACTTGCGTCAAATTTTGCGGGGCGGACTCTTTCTAAGTCCTTATCAGTTCACGAGATACGTCACCACACACCCGCAAACAAAGGCCACACCCCACAGAATAAAATCACTAACCCTCATCATTCTTCTCCATAAAAAGGATATGTTGAGTATTATAGCAGAGTACAACACCGACGATATAACCAACAACAACACTAACAAAATCAAACTCATACATCCCTGTACCCTCTTTTCTTTTTAATCCTGATCCCAATCCATAAAGCACACGGTAAAAAGCATAATCCCAGACATAAAGATCATCCAAGAATATACTACAGCAATAGCCAGATTCATAATCCTCTCCCTTTCTGCCCCATTCTATACTACTATTATCGTCCTGTCAAGGGCTCTGACTTTAGCTGACTATGGCTATCCTTAGCTGAATCCGAAGGATTAGGTAGGACTACCAACCATCATTTACTGCTCGTCGCCTTTGGTCGCCTCTGGTGCGCTGCCTCTTGGGTCGATTATCATGCTGACCACTGCCGCTCATATGAGCATTGTGGCCCATGCCGATTTCCCAAATAGATTTTACGTTGATTTTCACAACAGTATTTTTACGTCTCTTGCTCATACCCTTATCCTACCATATAGTATCGACAAGTCAAGAAGGAATCTTGAATCTTTAAACACTGCAAGGTTGATCCAAGGTATTGGTATGTAAGAACTTACGTCAAATTCGGCCCGCCGCGCTCGCCCTAAGTCCTTATACGACAAGGGTTTGCGGCTAGTTTTACTCAAAGTCAACAAATATGACTTGATTGTATCCGCGAGGCTTGACGGTATAACCGTCGCCATAATCGTATGTATCAGCCTTTACGGCGGTCATACCAGCAAGCGCCTTAGCCTTACGAATAATACTACGTTGAGACTGTGGATACTTAGGAATAAATTCCCAACGATTCACCCATCCGTAATTAGCTTCACCGCCAAACGTATCGGTATGAGTTACAATACACTTCATGCTACTACCTCCTCAGAACTAAAAGAACAAACATTCAGACCACTAGCGGCTACTACAGTATCGAACATGATACCAAGAAACTCTTGCCTGTCAACAGCGGTTTCCATAGTATGCTCTGGCAAGTCTAAAACATACTCATTGGGAATCGGTGTGTCGCCGGTTTCGTTTTCAATAATCAGATTATAGAATCTGTGCTTCATCAGTAATCCTCCCCATAGTAACCATAGTCCTCATCTGTCCCAAATCCAGCATCTCGCATGGCACTGTCAAAATCCCCATCCATGTAATCCATATGCTCATCATCCCAAGCATCATAATCCTCATCTTCCTCATCCGAATCTTCCAGATAGAAATCGTTGCTATCGTCGTAGTTCGGATCGTCGGACGGCAACTCAAAATCATCGTCATAAGCGTTATCGGCATCGAACAGGGGATCAGGGTGACTCATCTTTCTTTCTCCTTTACTAGTGTTATCGGTAGTCTACCATAAAAACTTTAGCTGTCAAGCTACTGGCCTGTAATGTTTCTGCATTGCAAGCTTCAGGTCATTCAAGTGACGATAGTGACCCACATGCTCCAGACTAGGCTTGTTGTGATACAGAACGAAATGGTTTTCGTCAAGGGGCTTTTCGATATAGACCACTCGGAAATTCATCAACTCTGCATCGAAATGCAAATCGTCCAATTCGTTCTTGTTCAACTTTCTCATTTCTTTCTCTCTTTCTGTGCTTGAATCTTACACTACTATTATCGGCTTGTCAAGCAGAAAAATCCAGAAAAAGAAAAATATTTTTTGGCATAGGTTTTGCTAGATTGAACATAAGTCTTTGCTAGATAAGGACTTGCGATCAGCTGGGCGGCGCCGCCTTGTCCTAAGTTCTTTAGGCTCAAGGCTTTGCGTTCAATCGATATATGGGCCATCCTCAAAAGGGTCTACATATCCGATAGCCTCATCGGCGTGGAAATCCTCACGCTCATCATCACAGTAACCCTCATCGTAATACTGGTCCTCATCTCCCGTCCAGCCACCGATATAGGACTCCATGAACGAATCAAGGAAAGAATCTTCGTACATACATTACCCTTTCTGTTAGGCTACAAACTCAACACCCGGTTCAATCTCATCACTCACACCAACAACATCAGCCCAATCGTAGAAATCCGTTTGGACACTAGGATCGTCGATAGGTTCCACAAGTCCCTCGTCCCTCATCTCGGCCAGAATCCGGTTCACATCGTCGAAGTTGTTCAGCATAACCTGTCTCCTGTGTGATAGGTCTAGTTTACAATATCGACACTATTCTGTCAAGCCTTGATTTTTTCCTTAGCCTTTTGCTCTTGCAGTTCCTTGTAGAGCATCTTGAGCATAGTAACCTGAGCCCTAGCCCTTTTGGCTTCCAGTTCCATCCGACTAATCGCTTTTTCGTAGCTGTTCATGTTCTGCCCTTTCTTGTGTTTTCGATTCTACATTTAGTATCGGCTATTGTCAAGTCCCACTCCAGAGAACATTCCTTACAATATCGTAAGGTTTCGCAACTCGTTGCTACATAAGGAGTTACGTCAAATCCGGGGGCGCGGCCTCGCCCTAAGTCTTTTAGGGTCAAGGCTTTACGATCACTTACCGATTACCATCCCACTATAGAAGGGGAACACTTGTTCACCCTTATGGACATACCATTCATGGTTACGCTGTCGCACCTTGTAAGGGCTATACTGGTTGATACGATCCTTGGTAGTAACGGTCTGCCATCCGCCATTACTAAGTTTGTACGTATCATCTTCATAGATTCGTACCACACACGTACTGTGCAGAGTGATACCAACCGAACCATCAGGTAGAATTTCTGCATACGTGTTATTACCAACCTTGCGACGATCCCGATTAGTCTTACCACGAACCATGCGAACAGCTTCGGCGTGAGTCATATTCAACCCTTTTCGTACAGAGCGATAGTGCAGTAGAAGAAACCAACGTAAGCAACAACGAAACTCAAACCAATCAGAGCGTCCATTTTAGTTCCTGTGAAGGTAATCGTCAAGTAGCTTGAAAGCGTAGAGGAAAGCATACCAGCCAACCGTAGAACCTACGAACCAAGCACCAATGAACCAGATAGCCAACGTGGCCCACATTTCGATTTCGCTGTCGGTCATCACGAAACTCCCATCCATTCGGCGTTTTCCACGCAGTAATCATAGAACATATCGTTCAGCACTTCCTCATAGTTCTTTTCGGTCAGCCTACAACGCGAGAAGGTAGACTCACACTCAGCAAAAAACTTACCATTGGCGACTTCATACACAATGTCGCAGGCACCACACTCATCACCCCAAATCCTATTCTTGCAATCCACAATCTTCTTCAGCATCTTCTTTCTCTCTTTCTCTTGTGTTTTCATTCTATACTATATATCGGCGTTTGTCAACACCCATCTAGAGAGATTTTTCCTTACAATACCGTAAGGTTGCTGTAAGTCGTTGGAGCATAAGCACTTACGTCAAGCCCGGCGGCCCCCGTTCGCCGTAAGTCCTTACTCGACAATAGTTTACGTTAAACTAGCAGGCAACTGATCAACCGTACATTGGTGAACATGGTATGTATTATCACCAACGAATCTATGGTACAGATCCTTACTCTTGCTGTGCTGCAAAACAGCATCCGTTTCTTGTGACCATATCCATTCTGACGCAGACTGTAATGAATCAAAAACCTTTGGAGCAAACGTATTGCCACTAGGTGAACAGCCAACTACAACAAAAACCGTCATTCCTTTTCCTTTTTCAGTAGTTCAACGATTTTATAGTAGAAATCACCGTAAGACGAGAGTTTATCATAGATAGCCTCATCCTCACAGTATTCCTTCACGTTTTCCAGAATCTTTACTAGTTCGGGTGTCATGTTAGTTATCCCATCCGATATTCTGGTCAATGAAAGGCCCGTATACCATACCCTCATCCACCCAGCTTTCGTTAGGAGTAGGGGTAAGAGTCACAAAATTCTCATCGGCGTTATCAAACCGAATCCGATACATAGCCTGTCGGTATTCGTTAGCGGGGATGATATCCACCACGACTCCCCTTGCGATGTTATCATTCCGGCTACCAGCACACACCCTGTCACCAATCTTGATCATCTCTATCTCTCTTTCTTGTCCTATCATTCTATATCTATTATCGTCCAGTGTCAAGCTATTTCTAGAGAAAAGAATCCTTACAATGCCGTAAGGTTGCTGTAAGTTGTTGCTGTGTAAGCACTTATGCCAAGCCCGGCCCGCCCCGCTCGCCCTAAGTCCTTTGGCGATAAGGGTTTACGATCAATTTGACTGTGAGGCAAATTCTTCCACCATCACGCAGTAATCATTCAGCTTATCGTAGAACGTGTCAGCATAGTACAGCAGCACATTCTCAGGATGGTTATTGATTCGCACAAAATATCCACCATTGTACGGCTGATCCATCTTAGGGATGCTCGACTGAATGATAGAGTATTCGCAATCATCTCCCATCATCTCATGGATAGCGTGAACAATTTCATTGACGGTAACGTGACGCAGCAACATAATCAAATCTTTTCCTTTTTCAGTAACTCAACAATCTTATAGTAGAAGTCACCATACTGACCAAGCTTATCATAGATAGCCTGATCCTCACAATATTCCTTGACGTTTTCCAGGATGGAAACTGTCTCGACTGGCAATCTTTCAGCAAGGCGAGTCGCCGCATCTCTCTGCAACAATCCTTGCAGCATATCCCGATACCAACAATCCCCTAATGTTTGGACCACTACTTCCAGTGCTTCGATTTCTTTTTCGGTCAGCATATGAACCTTTCGTGTTGAGACTATTCTACCAGACTTTTTTGCCCTGTCAACCCCCACCTATGCGGGGGTCACACGATCAACCCAGTAGTCGTGCTGTCCGACCCTCACACGGTATTCGGTTCCGTCGATTTCCATGAGGATTCCAACAGCACTCATATGGAAAATGTGAGCCACAACCTTATCGCCAATCTTGATCATCTCTGTCTCTCTTTCTGTTACTACCATCATACATCTATTATCGTCATCTTTCAACACCCTACTAGAGAGATTCTTCCTTACAATATCGTAAGGTAGTGTTGTGCAACTCTCATGCCAAAGACGCAAAATCCTATATTTGCTCTAAGTCATTACCAGATAAGGAGTTACGTCGAATTTTGGGGCGCCCGTTCGTCGTAAGTCTTTACGACGTAAGGGTTTACGTTCATCCTTTAGCTACTGTACAGATATACAGCGTACCCATCCAATAGGGGGTGAACTATACAGATAATCACTCACCCCTCCAACGGAAGGGGCTGATTTCTTCACCATTGGCGGTGATAGCCTCATACTGAGAACGCAAAGCCTCAACACGCTCACGCGAACCGGGCTTACCAACCTTGATAATCATACTATCATCACCCCCAACAAGACGGGGATCAGCCTTTTCGACGCGAACCTTACCAAGCCGACGCAAAGCCTTGCGATTGAACTTGATAACCTTTTCGGTCACAACGTATCGCTTCTGGTCACTCACACCATAGACGTAATCGGTATCTTCCACAATCTTGTCATCGGGAATCTCGACGAGCATCGGGATAGCAATACCCTTGAAAATCATACGGGCTTGACGCTTGGCATTTTCGATGATGGGGAACTTGGTTTTCATTTCTTTCTCTCTTTCTTGTGTGTGAATTGTAGCAAGTCTATTTCTAGCTGTCAACCCCCTCAACGGGGGATGGTCAGGTATCCATCGAATCGGTCAAAGGTCAACTTCATCACACGACCGGGATACTTGCTGTCGATATACGCTTGTGCAGTATACTTGCGATTGTTGGTCGCACTCACACACTGAACAACCGTACCATTCTCATCGGTCACTCGCCAGATTTTCTTCTGCACGATACGGGGAAGGCTACCGATGAAACTGTTGACGCTAGTGGAACTCTGAATACCCATGATTCTCTTTCTCTCTTTCTTTCTCTTTTCTCTTATATCGACATTATACCAAGGATTCTTTAGGTTGCAAGAGAAAAATCCGAATTTTTGTGTCAAGAGATTTTGACAAAACTTTCACTTATTTTGTGTGCGTTTGGCACACGGGGTGCTGAGGCGATAGATTAGCTATAACAGTATACCAGATAAGGACTTACATCACGCCCGGGCTTGATGCTATCGCCGGAAATGATGATCCTTACGCGGTTGGCTTCGTCACCAAAAACTTCCTTGATCATGCCCTTGATGTTGTCCAGATTCATCCTTGTCATCTCCTCTTGTGTTGTCTCTATTATACTTATCGTCTTATGGGTGTCAATACCTTGAACCTTACAATTTCGTTAGGTTCGAATTTTCTTGGGCTTTGGGATCGTGAGCCACTTGTCGAGCTGTCCACGGATCGACCACTTGGCATGATCGAACATCATCGGGTCAGTGTACACCCATTCACCACGATACACCTTGAGAACCTTGATATCGTTGTTCTCCACAACGTAATCGGCCTTGATACCACCCACGTTCACAACCATCGTCTGCATCTTCATCATCTCCATTTTCCTATCACTCATATCGGCATTGTAGCAGACCCTCCTTGAGATTGCAAGCGAAAAGTTTCCTTACAATATCGTAAGCTTTGCATAAGTCTATACGCTACAAGCACTTGCGTTTCATCCGGGCGGTCCGCCTCGCCCTAAGTGCTTATAGGGTAAGGCTTTACGATCAATATTCTCCACAGTCTTCCATAACTTCCTCGCCGATCACTTCGCAGTGTTCGCAGCAGTCGGGGCAGATACCGTAGTCTGCCTGAGCAAAGGTCATGTTGGCTCCGCAGCAGTCAGACGAGAAGATGACGGTGATGACGTTTTCCATGTTTTCCCTTTCGTGTTGAGTCTATTCTAGCAAGTTTTTTTAGGGTGTCAATACTGTTCAGTAGTACAGATAGTCGCTCACCACATTTCCATCGTCGTCCACTTCGATGCACTCTCCCTCGTCGCCAGACGGGAAAAAATCCGTGATGCAATAGGACGGATCAGCCAGAGCCTCGTCGAGCAGCTCTCCACCGATCACAGCAACACCAACCAGCGTCTCGGGCGAATCGCTGTTCGCACCATACAGAAACTCAACCAACTCGTCTCGACTGTTCAGCGTAACCATCTTTGTCATCTCCTCTTGTGTTGAACGTATTATACATATCGGCTATTCCCGTGTCAACACCTTAGAGAAAATTTTTTTGGATTTTCTACAGAGCAAATGCCGTGCCAATCGTCGTAAGTCATTGCTACTATTGTACTTACGTCGAATCCGGCCGGCCAAATTCTTTGTAAGTCCTTATGGCGTAAGACTTTACATCGAATTCTTGTACACTACTGTACATTGTTCAGTAGTAGAGATAGTCGCTCAAGATGTTTCCGTCATGATCAACGGTGATTTCCTCACCCTCATCACCCATGGGAAAGAAATCGTTGATGCTGAAAGTACCATCAGAAAGCTCATGGGTCAGAGCCTCATCCAGCAACTCACCACCGATACGAGCGATGCCAACCAAGGTTTCGGGCATGGTCGAATCAGCACCATAGAGGAGGGTTTCGAGTTCGTTGCGGTTGTTGATGGTGATCATTTTCTTGTCCTCTTGTTTATTGTTCTCTTGTTCTTATATCGACATTATACAGAGCATTCTGTAGGTTGCAAGCGCAAAGTTTCCTTACAATTTCGTAAGGTTTCTACTGCAAATACTGTGCCAAGAAAAATTTTTCGCTATTTGTCGTAAGTGCTTGGTAGTAAAAGAGTTACGTCAAATTGGCTCCGCCCCGTTGGTCGTAAGTGCTTACGCCACAAGGGTTTGCGTCAAATTAGAGAATCGTACCATCTCCACGAATACGATAGTAGATCCCACCGATACTGTACAGAAGGATACCCTCCCCGAGATGCTGTACAAATGTTGCGGAATACCCGTGACGAGCAACAAGGCGACGAACGGTGTTCTGCACTTGAATTGTCATGGTTTCCCTTTCGTGTTGGTTGTATTCTGTCGAAACTTTTTCGTCTCGTCAACCCCCACTTTAGTAGTAGAGATTGTCGCTCACCACATTTCCATCATCGTCCACTTCGATGCACTCTCCCTCATCGCCAGACGGGAAAAAATCCGTGATACAGTACGACGGATCGGCCAGAGCCTCGGCCAGCAGTTCACCACCGATCCGAGCAACTCCAACCAGCGTTTCCGGCTCCGTGCTGTTCGCACCGTACAGGAACTCGACCAACTCGTCTCGATTGTTCAGCGTGATCATTTTCATCATCTCCTCTTGTGTTGAACGTATTATACATATCGGCTATTCCCGTGTCAACACCTTAGAAAAATTTTTTTTGGATTTTTCCACAGAGCAAATACCATACCAATCTTTTCCATATTCATACAAGTCCTTACCACATAAAGACTTACATCAAATTTTGCGGCCAGAGATCGACGTAAGTCCTTATGCCACAAGAACTTAGGGGGTTTTTTCATTTTTGTGCAGTAGTGCTGAAAAATTAGGCAAACCCCGCGGTGGTCTAAAAAAAGTAGGCACCCTCTAAACAAATTGGCCAGTTTAATTTATCT
>OGWI01000094.1_pt1 | contig 11004 bp, 13 predicted proteins | sample 1576021 | NCBI WGS metagenome assembly OGWI01 (sample SAMN07581557, study PRJEB24739) | freshwater metagenome | place: Singapore | collected 2015-04
GTTTCCCAGTCACGATATGGCATGTGTTTCCCAGTCACGATACTGCGCAGGGGTTGACCTTATTGTAGGAGGTCAAGGGTATGAAATGAAAGCAGTCAAAGTATCTGGTGACAATATTGCTAGTGATTTTAAGTTAGGTGGTACTGTTCCTCTCTCCGATATTATAACGGATTTAGTTAAGTTATCCACTAAGTATAAGTTTGGTGGGTCAAAAACAGAAATATCGGGTAGTATAGTTAATAATATGAGAGTGAAAGCAGCAGCGGAATTTAAGGTCATCGAATCTAATTACGCAGATATTGCCTACAACAGCTACTTCAAAGGCCATAAAATTATTTTTGTTAATAATAGCTCGGGGCCTAAATTGGGGTTAATAGAGTCCATTAAACAAGTAGAAAAAAAAGATATTATGATTGAAAGACTTACTAGCGGTACGGTTAAACCTAAGGTAAAATTGTAATGCTTAAATTATCTGGTTTTCTGTTGGAGTCGGAAGAAAAACTTAAACATCTAGAGCACGCCGAGGATCATGTTATCAACGATGGTTTCGAGGGTTTCGCGCATGCCTTCCATAATCTGGAAGATGTTAAAGATCAGCTTCAGGGTAAGAAAAACAAAACTAAAATTACTACTAAATACGATGGAAGCCCTAGTGTTGTCTTTGGCCATAATCCCGATAATGGTCAGTTTTTTGTTGCATCTAAGTCTGCGTTTAATAAAGACCCTAAATTAAATTATACGTTCGAAGACATAGAGCAAAACCATGGTCATTCTGCAGGATTGGTTGAAAAGTTAAAATCTGCGCTAGAACATTTACCTAAAGTAACTCCTCCTTCAGGTGTTTATCAGGGTGATTTAATGCATTCTGGTGGTGTAAAAAGTGAAGAGAACCCCCACGGTGATGTTATGGAGGATAAGGGTAAGTATCATTTTAAGCCTAATACCATTACATACTCTACACCTAAAGGTTCAGCAGAAGGTAAAAAAATTACTAATTCTAAATTAGGAATTGCAGTACATACATCATATTCAGGAAATAAGTTTAGTGACTTAAAAGCCGAATACGGAGCCGATCTATCTCACTTCAAAGAGCATCCCGATGTTCACCTTATAGATACTACAGATGATATTAAGCATGCTAAGTTAACTACTAATCAAGCCCATACCTATCAACATCATCTTAATCAAGCTGTAGATGAATATAAGCAGTTTGATAAAAAACATTACAGCGTCTTAGAAGGTCACCAACAACATCTCAAGACTTATATTAATAAAACTGTTAGAGAAAATACTAAACCTTCTGTGGAAGGGTATCGTGAACATCTTAAAAACCATCACCTTAAACAGATTGCAGGAGTAAAGACTGCAGCTGCAGTGGAGCGTAAGACTAATGTTATGGACGAATCACTTAAACATGTAGATAAACATCAAGAAAAATTTCAATCTATCTTAAATATGCATCATCATTTACAAGCTGCTAAAGATCAGCTCGTACACGCTCTTTCAGCTAAGCCTAAGTTCGAACATACCATTAACGGGCAATCAGTTAAACCAGAAGGTTATGTGGTGGTAAGAAACAATAGACCAACAAAATTAGTAGATAGAGCAGAATTCAGTAGAGCTAATTTTTTGGCTAGACCTAGATAATTTCTCAACCGGCCACATATGAATTTTATAAGCTAGGCAACTGAAAATCAATATGAAATTTGTAAAAATTATCCCAGAAATAGAGTATAATTTAACACAACAATTACCCCATCTAACTGACCACGATTATTCGATCAGTGTTGCGTTTACGGGACATGACGGCGCAATTGCTATAGGTAAAGGTAATGAAGTTTTAGAGGTAATCGAGCTCGAGCGATTTATTAATGTAAAGAATTTTGATTTCACGGCCAGATTTCTTTACCACAAAGAAAATAACGAGTACTATCAGACTCAGATTGATAAAGCAATTGGGGTATTGAGTAATCTCCGTGATTACGTAGCACGAAAATACACAGAAAAATTTAATTATGGGGTATTTGTTGATAGAAACTATTCACCCTTGATAGCCGAGAACAGCTTCCAATTAAAGTTTCAAGATTATTTTAAAGCAAATAATTGGTTTTTTGTAAGACATCACGTTGCACACGCAGCAGGCGCATTTTATCAATCATCATTTAGTAAAGCTTTAGTTTTAACTACTGATGGGGGCTCGATAGATGGTCCAAACAATGCTTTTATTTTTAATCGTAACGGTGATAAAGAATACATAGGTTCCTGTGTTAGGTTTTTTGGTAAACTATACAGTTTGTTTGGTCCAATTTTTAGAGATATAAAATTACCTTACATTGGGTATAGTTTAATATATCCGGGTAAAATAATGGGTCTAGCCGGGTATGGAAAAGTTTTACCAGACTTAAAGCGAGCTATAAAATCTTTTTTAATTCATAAAAGCTCAGAGCAGCTGAAATTATATTTTGATCCATCTGTTTTATATCCTTATAATTATAAAAAAAAAGATTTTATTAAACAATACCATCATGAAAAGTCAATTCCGGATCAAAAAGGCTACAATATAGCAGCTAGTTTGCAGAAAGCTTTCGAAGAGGTTTACGTTACAACTCTCAAACCCATTATGGATACCTATCCTGACTTACCTGTCTGTATTGGTGGGGGGTGTGCGCTAAATATATCATTAAATACCTTGTGGGTTGAAGAGTTTAAAAAAAATGTTTTTGTGCCACCCGACCCCAGTGATTGCGGTCTTGCTTTAGGGGGACTATTGTTTTTACTTAGACCTGTAAAGCCGTACAGTAACCCGTATTCTGGGCCCGAGCTTTTAGATTTAGATATGTTAGGTACGTATATTTCTGAAGAGTGTACTCTATATAAATCTAATTTCAATATTATAGATATAAAAGATAATATTAATCCTGTAATAGAATTACTTAAGCAAGATAAAATTATAGGGGTGGCGAGAGGGAGAGCTGAAAGAGGTCCTAGAGCACTAGGTAACAGAAGTATAATTTGCTGGATTAATAATCCAAATATTAAAGACATTATTAATGCTAAGGTTAAGTTTAGAGAATGGTTCAGGCCTTTTGCACCAGTAGTAAGAAGAGAAGAAGTTAGTAAGTATTTTGAATGGCAAAATGAATCTAGGTATATGTCCTTTTCACCAAAGGTTAGAAAGGAATGGATAGATAAAATTAAACCAGTCGTCCATGTAGACGGCACTGCACGGGTTCAAACTATTACAAAAGAACAGAACGAATTTTTATATAATTTACTAGGAGAGCTTGACCCAGGTGTGCTATTAAATACCTCCTTTAATGTGGATTCCAAACCCATAATTTCAACAGTCAAAGATGCTTTTAGGGTGCTTAAAGAAACTAAATTAGATTGCATCATAATAGAAAATACACTCATAGTAAAAAATGAAGTCAATTAAGGAAAAGCAGTTATTGGTAAAATGGGCTAAATCTTTAAATGAAGAGGTCGATGCTCTCATATTAAAAGAAGTAGAAGAGTACGAGCGACTTCAAAAAGAGGTAGCAGAATCTTTAAAACAGAAACCATTCTTAGAAACCATACCAATCAAGACTGAAAAGATAGCTTTAAATGAAGATAAGCTAGAAGAAATAAAAGAAGAAGTTATAAAAAAGACCGATCTGATAACAAAAACAGTTGAACAAATAACGAAAGATTCAATTAGAGAAGAATCTTTTCAGCAGCCAGATCCAACAATGGTTGGACCAGATATTAACGATATAAGAAAAAAGATTAAGTTCTTGGAACAATGGATAGCCAAGGTTTCGATGGCAGGTCCAGGTGGTGGTGCTGGAGATGTAATAAACTTAGACTTTCCAGTAAAATTAATTACAAACAACTATACTATTACAAGAAAAGATTATTATGTTGGAGTGAACGCAGTATCTGCTGTCACTATCACTCTCCCAGATTCAATTGCCTTTCCTGGTAGAAAAATAATTATAAAAGATGAATCTGGAAACTGTGCGTTAAACCCTATCACTGTGCTTGGTAATGTGGACAATGACCCGGGCGGTTTTATTTTACAAAACAATAACGGCGGTATACAACTGATATACAGAGAAGGCTGGAGAATCATATGACATATTTGTTTACATCTAATAATATTATTACTGGTGAAGTCGAAGTAAAAAACGACTCAGGTAATCCTTTATCTGTATCGTTTCCTGATACGAATTATGATTCCTTCGGTAGATTTAGAACTACTACACCATATACTTTATTTGATTCATCGCAGAGATATGCAGATAACAATAAATTTGCAACATCTAATACTGCTACTACAAGTTATTCCTTTCAGGCGAATACTGCTAGTATAGACATGGTGGTTGACACTACATCATTAGCTAAAGTTTATAGAGAAAGCTATAGAGTATTTGCCTATCAACCAGGCAAATCACTACAAATTATTAATACGTTTGTCATGAATTCTAGCAAGGCAAATCTCAGGCAACGTGTTGGGTATTTTAGCACAGACAATGGTATTTTTCTAGAACAATCAGATGATGTGTATTTTGTAAAACGATCTAAAGTTACTGGATCAGTTGTAGATACAAAAATTGCTCAATCATCCTGGAACATAGACCCCATGGATGGAACAGGTCCTTCTGGATTGACTTTAAATCTGGCCTATCCTCAAATCTTATGGATAGATATAGAATGGTTGGGAGTTGGTACAGTAAGAATGGGATTTGTAGTTAATGGTCGATTTATTCATTGTCATTCCATACACCATGCCAATCTTTCCAGTTCGCCTGCTGGTGCTTATATGCAAACTGCGATCTTGCCTGTTAGATATGAAATAGAAAACACTGGAGCAACTGCAAGTTCTTCCACACTCAAACAAATATGCTCTACGGTGATTTCAGAGGGTGGATATGAACTAGCAGGAAAAATGCGAACCATTGGTATGCAACCTCTCACTGCTGCTAATTATAATCTGGCAACAGCTAATGTATTCTATCCAGTAGCTAGTATTAGACTAAAATCGACTCATTTAGATGCCATAGTCATTCCTAAAAATATAGCTTTAGTAGGTACAACACAAAGTGATTTTAGATATAAAATTATATCTGGTGCTAATGTTACTGGAGGCTCTTGGGTTTCTGATGGAGCAGATTCTGCTGTAGAATATAATCTTTCTGGTACTTCTTTAACCGGGGGAACAGATTTAAGATCTTCTTATCTAATATCTACAGGTAGCCAGAGTTTAACTGTAGATCTCAGAGACGGTAACTTTATATTTCAATTAGAAAGAGATAGTTTTACGTCAACACCCTTAACTTTTACTCTAGCTGTAGCTGCCAAATCTAATAGCGATAAAGTATTGGCTTCCATAGATTGGGAAGAAATCACATGATTCGGTTCAAGCTATATCTTGAAAACTTTATGGATGGTCGCAATCCTGAAGATAAAGGCGACATGGCCAGACATGGCCTGAAAGGTAAAACGATTGCCCAGTTAAAAAAAATAAGATTATCCGATACTGCATCTCCTCGTCAAAAACAGCTTGCCCATTGGCGAATTAATATGGTTACCGGCAAGAAAAGAAAAGATAAATAATTGTTATGAAAACATTTCTAGAATCTACAGAAAAAACAGCAGTCTATACGTTTGGGAGAAACAATCCTCCAACGGTTGGACATGAAAAGCTATTTAACAAAACTGTAGAAGTAGCCAAAAAACATAATACTGTTGCGCATATCTATACTTCTCATTCACAAGACGCTAAAAAGAACCCGTTAACAGCCGAACATAAAGTAGAATTAATTAAACATGCATATCCTGAAGCACATGTTGCATCTTCGTCTAAAGAGATGCCGTCGTTGCTTCATATTGCACAGCACCTTCATAAACAGGGCCATCAGCATTTAATCATGGTGGCAGGATCAGATCGTGTTAAAGATTATCAAGAGAAGTTACATCAGTATAATGGAACACACCCCGGTGCTATGTATAACTTCAAAAGCATCAAGGTGGTATCGGCAGGACAGCGTGACCCGGATGCAGAGGGAGCCGCTGGAATGTCTGGTACTAAATTACGAGGTCATGCTATTGCTGGTGAAAAAGAAAAATTCAAGTCCGGGCTCTTATCTAAATTAACTGACGAACATAAAGAACAAGTCTACCACGCAGTCAGAAAATCTCTTAAAGTTTCCGAAGTATACGATCCGCATTTAAAAATATCTAAGTATCAATGGGGTGAGAAAGAAGGTACCGATCATATGAAAAACATGACACCAGGTCAAAACAATAAGTCTATGAAGAAAATAAAAGAACAGCAAATACCTTATCTTCTTATGTCACCTAGCCAAAAACATCAATTGCAGGAAGATAATATGCAGTTGGAATTTGATGGTATTCAAACCAGAAGCTTAGATGCATGTCCTGTAGCTTATAAAATGTTTAAAAAACATATTGAGGATATTAGAGCCGGTAAGCATCTAGGGGAACCAACCGGGCATGAAGCTCAACTCTCAAAAACAACACCAACATCTGATACCCAGCGTAAAGTTGTCGCAGGTATAGCTATGAAACCTCAAATCATGAAACACATGCAGTTTAAACAATATACGGGGCTGTAATGATTGCTGATATTTTAAGACGACTAATTTCAGAAGCTTATGTTTTATATTTTAAAGCTCATACATTTCACTGGAATGTAGAAGGGCCAGATTTTGTTCAATACCATAAATTTCTTAATAAGTTTTATGAGGAAGTGTTCGATTCTATAGATAGCTATGCAGAATTAATTAGAACTACCGATCAGTACGCGCCTATCTCGTTAAGCAGACTAATAGAAATGTCTAGCATTGAAGAATCTTCATCTATACCTGATGCCGTTAGTATGTTAAAAATTATTGAGCGAGATAACACGGTATTTATTGCCTCATTATTGGAAGCATATGATGAGGCAGAGAAAGCTTCCGAGTTTGGTATTTCAAACTATATTCAGGATAGAATACAAGCACACGAAAAACACGGATGGATGTTAAGGGCATTAACTAAATGATTACCGATAGCAACTTACAGCACGAATTACTTAAGACAGCGTTAGAAGCTACCGATAGCTACCTTACAGTAGAAAAGAAGGCTTTAGCGGCAGGTAAAGCTAATGACGATATGATTCATGACTTCTCTTTTCACATGTCAGCGGCTCATGATGCTCTTCAATCTTTGGGTGTATTGGACCAGCATCAGGATTACATGAAAAATCATGTTGATACAATGCTTAAGCTTTTAGGACGCAAAGATTCAACCATTGGTGAATTACCTTATGCGCATGTTCCTAAAGCAGATATAGAGGATGTATCTGAAGCAGTCTGGGATAAACCAAGCCCGGTAAAAAAGCATGAAAAACTTTCTCCAGATACTAAAGCCAAAGCAAAAGCTAGAGCAAAAGCAGCCGGGCGTCCGTACCCTAACATGGTAGATAATATTTGGGCGGCCAGGCAACAAGAAGGCACCGTAGTTTCTTTTGCTAACTTTATTAAAGAAGAAGATGAGACTATTTCTGAAGAAGACATAGAAAAAATGGTTGAATCTTTAACCTGGGAAGATATTATAGATCTTTATCCGGAAAATGAGTTAGTTGAGGATGATACTTTAGATGAAGCGTTGTCAGCTCAAGCACGTCTAAAGAAAAGACAAGCTTTTGCAAGAAATAGAAGCAGACGAAATATAGCTAAAGGTCTTAAACTTCGTCGTTCATCTTCACCTGATGTTCTTAAGAAACGGGCTGTGGCAGCAGCACGTCGTGCTATGTACAAACGTTTATTGAGAGGAAGAGACCGCTCTACATTATCCGCTTCAGAAAAGAATAGAATTGAAATGCAAGTGAAAAAAATGAAATCTATTCAGCAAACAATAGTAAACAAAATGCTACCTAAAATTAGGGGTATTGAGCAAAGTAGATTAGCTCACTACAGAGGTCAGAAGTGAAGACATTTAAACAGATCAGAGAACAGTCTTGTTGTCAAGAATGTTTAGAAGAAATTATAGAAGAGCAATTCACCTCCGATGGGCGTGAGCTGTATGAAGATTGGGGTGAATTAGATGAAGAAGATAATGAAGGTAAAAAGTTAAACAAACCGTTTCTTACTCCAGGTGGTCCTAAAAAACGAGCAGTCTATGTAAGAAATGAGAAGGGAAATGTAGTCAAAGTTAATTTTGGTGATCCTAATTTATCTATAAAACGGGATGACCCTGAAAGGAGGCGCAGCTTCAGAGCTCGCCATAATTGCGATAACGCAGGACCTAAAACTAAAGCACGATACTGGAGCTGCAAGTACTGGTCCTCAACTCCAGTATCTAAATTAGACTAAGGAAAAAATATGAAGAATTTAGAACGAGATGTTCTTTTAGTTTTACTCGAGCAAGAGCTTGACAGTCTTGATGAAGCTAAAGCTATGAAAAACATGACGGATGAAGAACTTAAAACACAACATGATAATATTAATAAGCAGATTAAAGAAAAAGGTGGTGTGAGTGCAAATCACCCATTATCTCAAAAAGCAAGAATTATAAGAACGGTACTTGCTATGAGAAAAACTGGTAAAAAGATGAACGAAGCTCTGCACCCCAATCAGCAAAAAATTGACGTAGTGGATGACGACAAGATTGATGGTAAAGATTTTGCCAAGCTTCGCGCTATGAAAAACAAAAAGACCGGTAAGATTCATAATTGCGCCGTTCATGTAGAGCATAGCGATTACGGTGTAGGTCAATGTATTTCAGAAGCGCATGCCGATCCTGATGAAGATGGCAACATTGAATGGTACACAGCAAAGTTTGAAGAGGGTACTTTTGTTGTATTCACTAATGACATAAAAGTACTTGAAGAAAAATCGCATATGCATGAAGCTATGGATAAAAATATGGCTTATGCTACTGGTACTAAAAAAGCTATGCAGATGACCGGCGATAAACCTCCCCTTGAAAAAGCTACCATTAAAAAAGGTCATGAAATTGCCAAGGCCATGCTTAGGAAAGAAGAAGCTGAGGAAACCAATGAAGCACAGACCAGTGCTGCAGCAAGATACGCTAAAGTCAAAATGAGTTCGCAAGCTAAAACAACTATGAAACACGTTGCCAATCCTACTGCCGGGGAAATGCAAGCTGCAAAGGATATCAAACCTGGTATTGCTGGGTATCGGGATCGTATTGCAATGCTTCAAAGTGCTAAAACTCGTGGTGCTTTAAAGAATGAAGAAGCAGAACATTTTGAAGATTATGATGAGGTAGTAGAAGGTAAGCCATTAGAGTTTGACTTACAAGATAGTTATAACTTTGGTGATTACCTAACTACAGCTAAAAAACTAGTAGGTGAAGATCAAGCTATTGAACTAGCTAACACCAGTTTTAATAAGCAAGATACTTCTCTGTTTGTAGAAGAAATGACTCGTGATGAAGTAGAATCAAGAGTAAAGACACATATGAATGCAGGTCACGAAGTTTCTACGCCTAAATATAGTACAAGGGATGGCAAATTCCACGCTGAATTTGTAGTTAAAGACAAAGAATCTGGAGTTCGCCGTAAATATATTTACCACGGAAATACCCGTAAGATGGAAAATATGGGTACTCCAGGCAAAAGAGACTAAGGAGATAAAACATGTCTTCATGGGGTAATTTAGATAATGTAAAAATAAAAGGTACTGTTACTGTATACACTACTAATACTACAGTAACAGGTTCTTCTACAGAATTTGTGACTAATGTTAGAGTAGGTGATTACATTACTATAGTAGGAAGTAAGTATCAGGTAGGAACTATTACATCTAATACCGTTCTAACACTTACCTCAACACCTTCCGCTAATAATTCTGGTAATGTAGCGTTTATTCAGCAAGGTCCAAAATATATTAAGAATGTATCTTCTAACGAAAACGTTTATACTATTCAAAAGGTTTACGGTATTGACGCTACTGAAGTTGGATTAGCTAATAATAGAACCTATGGTAACGTCAGTCATTCGGGATGGAACCATATTATTACGTATACAGATGCCTACGGTGCACGTAGAATTAAGTCGGAAGTATTGGTCGCTATGTCTAAAAACTTTAATGAAAATGATGCCGGTACACTACTAGAAGATTATATACCTGACAATACATACGCTGCTAACGTTTAAATATGGCTGATTCAAAACTAAGTGAACTTACCTCAGCTACTTCTGTAGGAGTAGCTGATTTACTATATGTGGTGCAAAACAATACTAGTAAAAAAGTAACTGCAGCGGTATTGTTCGAAAATATGTCTAATGTTACCTTAAAAGGCAATATTAATTATGATTCTTCTGTTCAAACGGTAACATTTCCTGCAACTATAGATCTAAAAAAACAAATAACACATTTATCTTCCGATGCCAACGGTGGTAATGTTACCATTCCTGCTGGTACAGCTAGTCAACAAAAAATTATTACTATGATTGCCACAGAAGGTGGTAGCTTTTTTATCAATTCAAACATTGCCGGTAGTGGTAATGTTGTGTTTGATAGAGCTGGTGATACGGCAACTTTATTGTATACGAATAGTAAGTGGTTTGTAATCGGGGGTACTGCTAACGTAACTTACTGATATGTTTGAATTGAATGAACAAAATTTCATAATGTACGCTATCAAGCATTATGATAACCCCGCATGTAAGGGGATAAATGAATTTTATGATGATATCAAAAGGTTTAGATATTTAATAAGATTATTTAAAAAATATAAGCCAGGGTTAGGTCAAAAAGAAAGACTGATACTTAATCATATAGTGATAATTTATAATTTGTTTGGAATGGAAGCAGCAACCAGACTGCTTTTTTTTAAACTAGACCCCAAGTATTGGTCACAGTTAAAAACATTTTTAGTTTATTTAAACGTTATGCCAATAGGGCCTATACCAGTAGGTAATTTTTTCATTGAAGGGTATGAAATACCTATAGATTAGGCAGTATCGTGACTGGGAAACAGATCGGAAGA
>OGWI01000095.1_pt1 | contig 10981 bp, 23 predicted proteins | sample 1576021 | NCBI WGS metagenome assembly OGWI01 (sample SAMN07581557, study PRJEB24739) | freshwater metagenome | place: Singapore | collected 2015-04
TGCGCGAGAGTGACTGGAGTTCAGACGTGTGCTCTTCCGATCTGTTTCCCAGTCACGATAATCTGGGCGGATATGGATATCATCAGCCTCTCCAAGGCATTCGTGAGGGCTTTTGCAGGTCGGGTGGAGTGGTAGGTCATACTGCAAATTTATACCCGATGGCGTCAAAATATGGCGAAATCAGCGAGTTTTAAAAATCTTATACCGCATCGGGTGCAATGCCCTAAAAAAAAATTGACGCAAGAAGTCGCAAATTGAAAAAGCCGTTGTATCTTTGACCTACAAACCAACCACTAAACCAAAAGTTATGAAAAACCTTCTCACCAAATTGACCCCAACGGCTCAAGGCCAAATCGCTTCTCTTTCTCTTGAGAATAAAACAGCGGTTAAAAACATCCTAAAAACAAACGCCTCTACCTTAGATATCAGCATTGAAGATATCTACGCAGTAATGAGCAAGATTGGTTCAAAAAACGAAGAGCCTGTTGTTGCTTTCATGGGTTTGTTCATTTATCAAAATGGTCAAGAAATGTACAACACCATTCAGGAGATTTTCTTTAAATCTCTTTGCCATAAGTACGGAGTGACCGAATAAAATCAACCGAGGGGTGCGGCTCGCCAACGCACATTCTTTTCTTCCACCCACTAAACCCAAAACCATGAACAAACTCGAACGCTACCTCGATGCCGCCATGACGGTCATCACCTACCTCGCCGCCGCTGGTGGCTTCTACTGGATATTCGTCCGCTTCCTTATCACCTATCTTAAAACCCTCTAAACCCTAAACCATGCACAAATTCAAAACAACCAACATCAAAGGCAAGGACTACGTCGAAGTAAACCAACGCCTGCTCTTTTTCCGCAACGACAAAGCCTACACAGGATGGAGCATCGAATCGGAACTCGTTGACCTGCAACCCGACCGTTGCTGCATTCGTGCCGTCATCAAGGACGCAGAAGGCCGCATCCGAGCCACGGGCCACGCCCATGAGGACCGCACCAGTTCCATGATTAACAAAACGTCTTACGTTGAGAACTGCGAAACCTCTGCCTTTGGTCGCTGCCTTGCGGCTCTTGGAATCGGAATCGAAACAAGCATCGCATCAGCCAACGAGGTGCAGATGGCTATCGCCCAGCAGGCCAATCTTGACGACTTGAGCGACCGCCTTGGCTTGGTTGCGACCTACGACGACCTCGACGTGGCTACCCTCAAGGCTGACTTCATGGCGCTCGTTAAGCAACTACCCGAGGACCAGCGTTTCAAGTATCAGGACCACAAGGGCATGACCCCTGCGAGATACGAGAAAGGCATCAAATTCCTCCAAGACCAAATCGCTAAATTCAAGAAGCCATGAGCAACCTACTGACCAAATGCAACGCCGATGTGTACAAAGCCATCGTTGACCTCAAACAAGAAAGCCCTGAAATTGGTGACAAACTTTTTGAACTCCTGCAAAAGTATCAATACTGGTGGCAGATGCCTATGGATGATGTGATGTGGTTTTCCGCTCATCTTCCGAGCGAAATTTGGGACCGCAAGGTTTACAACTTCTTTGTCCTTTTTTCATCCCAACAAATCACCAAAATGCCATGAACCAAGAACTCGTAACCATCCCCAAGTCGGACATCAGCAAGGCTGACATTGCCGACATCGCCGCCAACCTTATCCACCGCATCGAGGAAGGAGAGGTTAATCCCATCGCCGCACACGTTCGCCTCAAAGCCGTTGTCAAGGCTTTGGAGCAAGTGCTGAAGGCCACCGAGCAAACGGTATGGGATGAGGCTGAAAAGAACGGCAAGACCTTCTCCGCATTCGGTGCGGACATCCAACTCAAGGAGGGGGCGATTACTCCCGACTACACGCACGACCAAGTTTGGAGTGACCTGCAAGCGTCTATGAAAGCGAGGGAAGAGCAACTCAAGATGGCCTTCCGCAATGCTGGCAAGATGACGGTCATTGACGAAGCAACTGGCGAGGTCGTTCCTGTATGTCCTGCAAAAGGCACAAAACCATCCATTGCTGTGACTTTTAAGGGATGATAAGGCCAGCACCACCCAAGAAGAAGAAAGGCGTGCAAATCGTCGGCAGGGTCGCAGGAGTGAACGCTGCTCTGTTACTCCTTGAGAAGCCCTACAGGGCCACCGAATTAGCGGAGGTACTTGGCATCCACATCCGCATTATGTACCGCATCCTGAACGACTTGAGAGCCACAGGACACCTTTACTCGCATCGTTGCCATTACTGGTTCGATCCGAAGAAGAACAACAACCTTGAACATCTAATCCCAGTCAAAGACCCTTACCTTTAATCCTTTAACCCAAAACCCATGAGCAACTACACGCCACAACCCAACACCTTCTCCCTGTTCGCCAACGACAAGGGCGACAACCCCAAGCGTCCTGACTACAAGGGCGACATCATCATGCCCGATGGCACTAAGATGCGCCTGTCCGCATGGGTGCGAGAATCCCAAGGCGGCAAGAAGTTCCTAAGCGGCAAAGTTGAGCCTATGCAGGACCGCCAAGATTCTGCACCATCACCACAAAAAGATGGGGATGACTTGCCGTTTTAGTGTAAATTTGCCCGAAGTTTACATTTGCAATAAAGGCGGTTTGCTGAAGTAGAGGTCAGTAAATCGTTTAGAAAAAGGGTACCGTCTAACCCTGCCCCGACTGCCTCTACCAGTTGGGGCTTTTTTTTACTCATGAAGCAAATATCATGGTTCAAGTTCTGCCCAGCCGATTGGATGATGGGCCGAATCTCACGGCAACCCGCCGAGGTGCAGGTGGCCTTCATCCGACTTTGTTGCGTCTATTGGAACGCTGAATGCGAGATGTCAACTGACCACGCAGAACTGGAAGCCGATGGGCATCTGCAAAGGCTACTGCAAACTCGCTTGGTAGAAACCAATGGGCCGTCCGTGTTCATAAAATTCCTTGACATTCAATGGGAAGATGCAAACCTGCACCGCACCAAGATGTCCGAAGCGGGAAAAAGGAGTGCTGAAAGAAGGGCAACCAAGGTTGAAGAAAATCCAACTAAGGTTGAACCTACGTTGAACCTACCTTCAACCTATGTTGAACCTACGTTCAATAGAGAAGAGAAGAGGAGAGAAGAGAAGAGGGAGAAGAAAGATTGTGTGATTTTTGACCAATTTTGGGAGTTGTATCCTCGCAAGACCTCCAAGCAATCCGCATCCAAAGCCTTCGCCAAGCTATCCGACGAGAACCAGCAAAAGGCCATCGCCAACATTTCACGGCTATATGCCAACACCGAGGTGCAGTTCGTTCCACACGCAGCGACATACCTGAATCAAGCCCGCTGGGAAGACCAGACCATTGTCCGAACAAATACCTTTGCAAGACCACTAACCGAATCCGATGACATCGACCTACCTTATTTCCGCTGAACGCAGGCTGTTGTCCTGCTTGATGGACTCGTTCATTGACCGAGCATCGTTCCTGATGCAAATCCCTGAACGCTTGTTCACAGGCAACAACGTTTTTATCTACCGAGGAATCGAAGCCCTACACCGAGCAGAGCGACCTGTGGACTTGGTGACCCTGCACCAGTACTTCGTGGAGAACGGTCAAACCTTTGTCACCCTCGACCTTGGGGCAATCGCCGATGGCATCACCATAACCTCCGATTGGAAGACCTACGCCGCTGATTTGAACCAAGCGTGGAAGGCAAGGGAGGAACAACGAATCATGGACGACCTTGCGGTTGACCGAGATATTCCAAGAGCCTTTGCCCGGTATCAAGCCATGCAAGCCGTGGAAACAAATGCTTCCGAAACTACCGCCCATGAACTCGCCAAGGAGTACCTCCTAAACATGAACGAGGTAAGGGAAGGCAGGCGCAAAGATTCCGTTTACCCGACTTACATTGCACCGATTGACCGACTTCTTACAGGCTTCAAGCCATCCGAATTCATCTTGCTGGGCGGCCGCCCTGCGATGGGCAAGACCCTCCTTGCCTTGCAAATAGCCATGAACCAAGCCATGGCTGGCATACCTGTGGTGTTTTTCACCATGGAGATGAGTGCCGACCAATTAAGCCAACGGATGCTTTCCAACCTCGCCGAGATGGATGGTTCGCATTTCCTAAATCCCACCGAGCGAATAACCTCCGACCAATTTCTCACCTTGGGGAAAAAGGCTGACCTCCTTAAGTCAAAGCCGCTGTATATCGTTGACCTGCACCAAGCCAACCTTGACCGGATTGAAGGCGAGATTGCCAAACTAAAAACCAAGTACGGCGTTTGCGGATTCTACCTTGACTACCTGCAACTTATTGAGCCGACCAAGATGGACAAGCCGAAGCCTAAAATTGAGCAGATGACGAACATCAGCAAAACGCTTAAGACCATCTGCAAGAGGCAGAAGGTGTTCGGTGTGGTGGTGTCATCCTTGAGCAGAGCAACCGAAGGCAGGGCAGACCATCGGCCCATCATGTCCGACCTCCGAGAAACTGGGCAACTTGAGTTCGATGCCGACAAAATCGCTTTTGTTTATCGACCTTACGAGCATGACAAAACCAAGGAGGCTGACCTGATGGAAGTGATTGTCCGCAAAAACCGCAACGGTTCCCTTGGAACGGCGGGCATCCAGTGCCTGCTGCCATTTACCAAAGCCAACGAATATCCCAGCCCATGATGGAAGAATACAACCTACAAGCCGCCTGCGTCAAGTTGTTTGCCCTTATGCGACCGAACGAGCAAGGTCTGCTATTCCTGAACCTCAACAACCCCCGCTCTCGGTCCAACGGTTACTTCCTTAAAGGCATCGGGCTGACCGCTGGCGTGGCCGATATGACATACCTATCGCCCAAGGGTGCGGTGTTCCTTGAGTTCAAAGCCCCGAAGGGCAAACAATCCCTCTCCCAAAAGTGGTGGCAGGGAGTCGTGGAGGCAGTTGGCTACAAATATGTAGTCATCCGAAGCGTGGAAGATTTCCAAAGGGTGTTGGCTGAATGTTCCTAACTTGTGTATATCTTTGACCTACTAAACCCTAAACCTATGAAACCAACACCAACCGATTTCCGCCGCTGGCAAATCCACATCCGCAAGGCGTGTGCCACCTGCCTCACCCCCGACCATGCTGAAACCATTTCCCCTTGGAAAGTAAATTGGGTACTGCTCGGCCATGTACTTCAAGCCAAGAAAGCATGAGCAACGGTATGCAAGTAGCGCAGGGTCAAGTGACCCAATACTACCAAGAAGTCAAAACGCCAATTTTTGCTGGTATGGAGTTTGGCACATCAAACTACAAAATGAGAAAGGTCGGATACGATGTTGTTCGATTGTACTTTGACACACCCGAAATGGATTGGCAGGTTGGACGTCAAAGAATCAAAAGAATTTTTAACCGCTAAATTCTAACCCATGACGTGGACACGACTAACCAAAGACACGATGCCGACCCCGATGGAGGAGGTGTTTCTCGCCCTCGCAGATGGCAACTACGCAGTTGGATGGCTGACCAAAGGCCAAATCACGTTCACCAACATCCACGGCGAAGCGTGGTGGACGCATGAGGTGACCGCTTGGATGTACCCTAACCCCCCGAAGCCATGACCCCAGCACTCATAAACCATATCGTTGACACCACCGCAATGGTTCTCGGAATCAGCCGAGAGGATATCTGCTCCAGTTCCCGCAAGCGGGCCAACGTCATCGCTCGCAACATCATCACCGATGTTGCCTACAACGACTTCCTCTTCAAGTACCACGAAATCGGGGCAGTCCTCAAGCGCAACCACTCCACGCTGATAAAAAACAAACTTTCCTATGAGCAGGACATCATCGCCACCCCTGAAATCAAGTATATACGCAGACAAGTTTTGCACAATGCTCAAGATTTTCTGCTAAATCTTTACGGAGGTTATATTTTTGAGTAGGTGCGACTTAGGTCGTCGGTGAGCCTACGATAATCGGCAAATCCGTGAGATTCGGATGGGGGGGTGCTTAACTGCATCCCCCTATTTTTTTGCATACCTTTGTACATGCAGTCAGCCGAAACCGCAATCCTTGACCTTTACCGTTCAGGCGAAATCAAGAAGGCCTGCATCACCATCACTGGCGGCGACCCGCTTTGGAGGGATTTGGAGCAGGAATGCGTCCTCATACTGCTGGAAAAAGACCCTGCAAAGATTCTGCAAATCCAATCGCAGGGCTACTTCAAGTTCTACGTCGTGCGCCTCCTGCTGAACCTGTACCGTGGCAAGAACAACCAGTTCGCTCAAAAGTACCGCCACCACGACATCACGGAGGAAATCGACCCGAATGCTGATATGACGCACGAAGAGTACAGTTCGCTCGTTGACGATATGTGGGCCATTGCCGAATTGGAGATGGATTCGTGGGCGAAGGAGGGGGCATTCCCCTACGACAAGGAACTGCTCAAGTTGCACATGGCTACGGGGAACATGAAGAAGTTGTCAAGAGATACAGGCATCCCCTACCGCTCGGTGATATACTCAATCGAGCAAGCCAAGGCCAAAATCAAAGCCGCAATCCTTAAAACCCATGGAAGTAATCCTGACGCTACTCGTTAGTTCGCTGACCGCCCTCGCCATTGCGGAATACCATGTCCTGCCGCAGGCTTGGTACCAGACATGGCTGGGAAGGCACAAACCGTTCTCCTGCGTGACCTGCCTGACGTTTTGGGTGGCGGCCTTGCTGACCCTGCTCACCTGCGACTATATGCTTGCTCCCGTTTACGGCCTTGCCTCGGCAGGGCTTACCGTTGTAATCCTCCAATTCACCAACCGATGACCCAAGCCGAATACCTGCTGGCTCAAAAGCACCGCCACTACTGGGAGCAATACCAAGCCGCCCTGTTCATGCGGCTATCCCCGGAAGCAGTCCACGACTTGCAGACCATCCTTGTTGCTCACGGCAGGCCGAACACAAATTGGTGGTGTGCAGACTGCGTAAAATCGGCGCTCTCCTACATTTACCAAGAGGCGGACCAATTCGCCGAAGCAAATCAGCACCAAGTCACACATGCCCTTACCAACCCCCCAAGCGAATGAAACCAGCGACCAGTTCCTCGGTCGTTGCATGACCAATCCAACAACGAATGCAGAGTTCCCTGACACCCAGCAACGCCTTGCGGTATGCGGCAACATCTACGCCAACCACAAGCGTCAGGCATTTGAATCCTATGCCGACTATGGGGAAGGAGTACGCAACAACGCCAAGCGGGGGATTGAACTTAACGAGAGGAACGGCAACAAGTGCGCTACCCAAACGGGCAAGGTCAGGGCGCAGCAACTTGCAAGCGGTGAAGCGATTTCCCTTGCGACCATCAAGCGGATGCACTCCTACCTGTCAAGGGCAGAAACCTACTACGACAACGCTGACAGTACCAGCGACTGCGGTTACATCAGTTACCTGCTTTGGGGCGGCAAAGCGGCCCTTGGATGGAGCAGGAATAAACTCCGAGAACTTGGCGAACTCGACTAAAGCGTCCAACGATGAAGCGCAGGTACAAGCCCGCATGGATTCGCTGATGATGGTCATTACGACCCTCTGCGACTGCATTGGTGCGGTGGATGAATCCAACTCGCCCAACGCTTTTGCGGTAAAGATGAAAATCGTGGACAAGATTGACCAACTTATTGATAAAATCGAATACTGATGGGAGCAGGAAGGCCACGGACATTTGCGACACCCCAAGACCTTTGGGATGAGTTTACCGAATACTGCGATAAAACCAAGGAACGGCCCATCATCGTGAAGGATTGGGTAGGTCCAAAGGCTATCGAGGTTTATCGGGAGAAAGAAGCCCCGCTGACCATGGAGGGGTTTAGGTTGCATCTTTGGGATAAGGGTATTGCTGATGGAGGAAAGGAGTATTTTCTTAATCGCACAGGAGCATATCAAGAATTTACCACGGTCTGCTCACGCATAAAGGAATCCATCCGAGCCGACCAAATCAAAGGAGGCATGGCGGGTATCTACAACCCCTCCATCACGCAGCGGTTGAACGGTTTGGTCGAAAAGCAGGAAACGAGCATCACGATAGAGCAGCCGTTGTTCGGCGATGGAGTTTAAGTACACCACGGCCATCAAGAAGATTCGGGCGATGAAGGCCCGAAAGAAAGTGATACAGGGTGGAACGAGTGCATCCAAGACCTTCGGCATCCTTGCGGTCCTGATTGACCATGCGGCTCGCCATCCAAAGTCCGAGATTTCGGTAGTGTCCGAATCCGTGCCTCACCTACGACGGGGGGCGATTAAGGACTTTGCCAAGATTATGCAATGGACGCACAGGTGGGTTGCCGACCGTTGGAACAAGACGCTCCTGCAGTACAACTTCGCCAACGGTTCAACAATCGAGTTCTTCTCTGCTGATTCCGAGGCTCGCCTTCGAGGGGCAAGGCGGCAAATCCTTTACATCAACGAAGCGAACAACATCGACTTCGATTCCTACTACCAGTTGGCTATTCGTACAAGCCAAGAGATTTACATCGACTTCAACCCAACGCATGAGTTTTGGGCGCATACGGAAGTCCTTCCCGAAACGGATGCAGAGTTTCTGATTCTTACCTACCAAGATAATGAGGCTCTTCCCGACACAATCCGCAACGACATCGAACTGAACCGCACCAAAGCCGAGCATTCCGCATACTGGGCGAACTGGTGGAAGGTGTACGGATTGGGGCAGGTAGGAACGCTACAGGGTGCGATTTACGGCGATTACACGGTGGTTGAGGGTATCGACCCATCCACGATGAAATTCGTCGCCTACGGCCTCGACTGGGGGTTCAGCAACGACCCCACGGCCTTGGTCGCCGTGTACCGCAGGGGTGACGACCTCTTCATCCACGAACTGCTCTACCACCGAGGCCTGACCAACTCCGACATCGCCACTCGCTTGAAGGAGTTCGGCATCACAAGGGCTTGGGAGATTGTGGCCGATTCAGCAGAACCCAAGAGCATCGAGGAAATTTACCGCCTTGGCTTTAACATCAAGCCTGCATCCAAAGGCCCTGATAGCGTCAGGCAGGGGATTGACATTGTGAAACGCTTCAACCTGCACGTCACCAAGGATAGCACCAACCTCATCAAAGAACTCCGCTCGTACACATGGGCCACGGATAAGGATGGGAAGGATACGGGCGTGCCGATTGATTCATACAACCACGCCTGCGATGCGATCCGCTATGTGGCCCTCAACAAATTAGCGGTCAGCAACTCGGGGAAGTACTTGGTGGTGTAACTTTGAGGCATGAACCTCGAATCCTTCCTTGATTTGCTTTTGATTTTTGGCAGATTCGCCCTCTTATTGGTCTTGCTTTTTGCAATCGCTTCGCTATGAAACTCATCCACTACTATCACATCTACTGCGGCGGAGGCGGCCAATGGCAACTCATCATGAACCAGCACATGATGGCCCTGTGCAATTACGGACTGATAGAACGGTTGGACGAGATTCGGGTCGGCATCGTAGGCCCACCAGAGCAGCGCAAAGCGGTCAAGGAAATACTTGACAATTCGCTTATCAAAGACAAGGTAAAGGTTGTCGTTACACGAACCAACGCTTGGGAGCAGGCGACGCTGACCGAGATGTACAAGGCAAGCCAAGACGAGGATGCCGCCTACCTGTACGCTCACACCAAGGGAAGCAGCGACCCATCCCTCATCAACCAACTTTGGTGCAGGTCCATGATTTTCTTCAACGTGGTCGCTTGGGAGCGATGCCTTGCCGAACTGGAGAAGGTCGATTGCGTTGGTGCGTATTGGCTGACCAAGGAGGAGTTCCCGCAAATCGCTGACCACAACAACCCTGACGGATACCCATACTTTGCTGGCACGTTTTGGTGGGCCAAGTCGAGCCACATTCGGGAACTCGGTGAGCCAGTCCGTGAACACCGCTGGCAAGCCGAGCATTGGATTGGGAAGCGGGAAGGGATGACGGTCTATAACTCCTGCAAGGGATGGCCTGCGCCTGATAAGTTCGTTATCACTTTTTAGGCATGGAACTGATTGTCGCACGATACAACGAGGACCTCACTTGGCTTAACTCTTTGCGATGCGTCCAAACGGTTTACAATAAGGGAGAGGATTTTGGCGACGGTTATTACCCATTGCCAAACATTGGGAGGGAATCGCACACCTACCTCTACCACATCTGCAACAACTACAACGACCTTCATAGTGTAACTATTTTCAGTCAAGGCGACCCGTTCCCGCATTGCCCTGACTTTATCGCCAAGGCGCAGTTAATCATTCAAGACGGATTGGATGAACCATTCCGAAACCTGTCTAACTGGGTGCTACCTATTCAAGGGCTAAGTTGCACCGCATGGCCTCACCATTGCTGGCCAAATCTGCTCCCCGAAGTGGCTCACTCTTTATTTGGGAAGGATTTTAACCGCCCGATTTGGTTTGGTGCTGGGGCAATCTTCGCCGTTACTAAGGAGGCCATCCGTAAGCATCCTCTTTCGTTTTATGAGAAAGCTATAGAGTTTCATGACACAAACAACGATGGTTACGCTCACGCATTTGAACGGCTTTGGCCCACAATCTTTGACGAATGATACACGACCTAACATCCCAAGAGCTTGAACAACTGCTCCCAACTTTCGGGATGAACGACGAAATTCTAAACGAAATGCCAGCGGAGTTCTCCGAGCATTTTGGTAAGGGCGTGAAGTTTTGGCAGTACCCAAACCAATTCGCTCCGTATCTCAAGCACTTGTCAACCCTAAAGATTGATAGTTACCTTGAAGTTGGTTGCCGTTGGGGTGGAACCTTTATCTTGACCACTCGTTTGCTGGGAATCAAAAAGGGGATGGCTTGCGACCTAATACCAAAAAGCGAGATTTTGCAAGGGTTCAATGAGTTAGAGGACTTTCAGTACCTAGATGGACCTATCGTGACTGGGAAACAGATCGGAAGAGCACACGTCTGAACTCCAGTCACTCTCGCGCATCTCGTATGCCGTCTTCTGCTTGAAAAAAAAAAA
>OGWI01000096.1_pt1 | contig 10950 bp, 29 predicted proteins | sample 1576021 | NCBI WGS metagenome assembly OGWI01 (sample SAMN07581557, study PRJEB24739) | freshwater metagenome | place: Singapore | collected 2015-04
GTTTCCCAGTCACGATAGAATCATATAAAAATTATACGCTAACAGATACTGGGTGTTGGGAAAGTAACTATATACATAAAAGCGGATATGCTAGATTGGCTGTTGGTGTTTTGGAACAAGAGTCAAAAATGTTGGGAGAATTTGACTCATCATGTTTAATAAATACATGGAAACCGACTAAGCAAGAAGATATTTTACCATGGTTAAAAAAGGCAATAACTCTAGAATCATATAAAAATTATACGCTAACAGATACTGGGTGTTGGGAAAGTAACTATATACATAAAAGCGGATATGCTAGATTGGCTGTTGTGGCTTTTAGAGATTGGGGGGTTGGTGAGAAAAAGTTTTTTTATTCTCATAGAGTCGCCTATTGGGAAAAACACGGAGAATATCCGGAATTAGTAAGACACAAGTGCGGTAATTCTAAGTGTAAAAACCCAGACCATTTGGAGAAAGGCAATTATAGAGATAATGCTCTAGATAAAAGAGGCGATTTTCCAGATCTATTCGAAAAGAAATGGCTGGAATTTGGTGGCGATCCGGTAAAGTTGAGCGAATATTTTTCTGATAGGTGGTCAGCAAATCAGAAATGGAAAGATGCTAAAATATCGTTTGCTGTATATGATTGGGAAAGAAAGTTGAATCTAAGAAAAAAGCATCCTGAAGTTTTGGACTCTAATGAAAATAGAAGATTCAGTATAGAGTATCAAAAGAAAAGAAAGAATAAAAAGAAAAGAAGGGCTACTAAGCAGGTTTAGGTAATACATTATTGTTTATTGTTTGGTATTGCATATAGATCTCCTGCGATTTTTTTGCCCTCTAATATAGTTCTAATATAAAACATAAAAACCCACCTAAGTTATTGTGGGGTAAAGACTTACGTACATTTTAATCCGCAAAATTTGATGTAAGTTATTGTGAGATAAAGACTTAGGAAAAATGGCACGATATTTGCTGTATAGAAAAAATCTAAAAATTTTTTTTCTAAGGTATTGACACGGGTTTGGACGATATGTACAATAGGCCCAACACAAGAGAAAAGGAAAAGAAAATGATTACGCTGAACACTGTTGCTGAGTTGACCGGGTTTCTGGAGAACAACTCTGATCTTTGGACCCTGGTTGGAGAGGTTGTTTTTGCGGGTGATCTGCTCGACCATGTTCGGGCCAACGGCCACTCTATCGCAATCGACGAGGAGATCGGTTTCTGTGATGATGGTGGAGAGATCGTTATCGACGATAACGGAAATGTTGTGAGCGATATGTATATTCCGTAAGTGTATTGACAGAAAAAGCATCCGCCTGTAGAATACGAGCACAGGAGAAAATAGATGACTATTCAAGTGCAAAATACGATTCGTCGCCTCGTTGCCCATCATGGATATTCGGCTACATTTGTTCAGCATATGGGGGAGGGTATTGTTCTGTACAGTATCGGCGGTATCTACTATCGTATTCGTGGTGACGGTACGATCCTCTAAAAGGTAGACGTAAGTCCTTGTCCCATAAGTACTTAGGGATAGGCGGGCCGCAAAATTTTAACGTAAGTACTTGATACGTAACGACTTAGGGAAAGTGGCACAATATTTGCTCATATAAAAAATCTTTTTTCTAACATAATCCTAACTTGAAAACTAAAGAATACTCTGTATAATGTCGATATAAGGAATAAGGGAAAGAGAGAAAAAAATGGTTTTTGAAACGCTGGATGATCTGAACCACTACATTTCGTATGCCGAGCCGGAGTCGATTGACGGTTTTCGGGTTGTTGGCGAACTGTTCAATCAGTTGCGTGATCATGCCGAGAGGGCTAGGGCCGATTGGTGGCCGTCGTGCGAGTGCTTCGGCTATATGGAAGAGTATTTTATGGGCGAGGGTGAGTCGATTGAGATTAACGAGAACGGAACGATCATAAACTCATCGGTATACTTCTGAACAGTATTGACAAGTGATATCCTACGGTATAGAATAGAATCAACACGAAAGGGACAATAATGATTGCAACAGCCACTAAGCCGATGATCAATAGCCTTGACAAGATTTTTTCCGCTATGCGTACCGGTAAGTATGGTAGTTTTATTGATACAAAAGGCGAGGTTTACGCCGGTATTATCAACGCTGTAATGCGTGAGGATGGTAGCGGAAAGAACTGGATCGTAACGATATCCCATGGACTGAATACTGAACGAGTGTTCATTCACGCCAAATAATCGAACGTAAGTCCTTGCTGCTAAAAGACTTAGAGCAAGGCGGTGCGGCCAGTTTTGACGTAAGTACTTATGCAGTAAGGATTTACGCTCTGTATTTTTTCTAAACTAATGGTTGGGATTGGCCGATAATCTATATATAGAAAGAGAGGCCAAAATGTTCGATGTAGTTTTTTTGATTACCTTCATGGGATTCGGTATAGGATTTGAGGGGTACGATGAAGGAAAGATGTATTTTGGGACGTATACGCCAACTAGGGAATATGGGTGGGTTGTGACAGATAAGGAAGTTTATTTGGATACGATTCTAGAAAAAACAAATGTTCAGTATTGACCCCTAAAGATTTTTCTGTATAATGCCGATATAAGAAGTAAGGAGAAAGAAAATGCAGTTTGCTCTTGGTGATAAGGTGAAGGTTGATGGGAAGTTTGGACGAATCATTCTCTGGCATTTCGACGAAGGAAATGTTTGGCATGTTGAGATTGACGGAGAAGAGTATGAGTGCTATGATGAGGACATGGAACTGATCTCCTAAAATAAGGAAAATCAAAATGGAAAAGATGATCGACGAAAACGGAGATGAGTGGATGGTGGGTTTTGGGGAAGATGAGGGTTGGGATCCCATCATGGGAGATTCGGAAGATTGGGTAGAAACGGATGATGAATGGCTGGATAATTTCCAGGGCGAGGAAGACTTCGCCTAAACTTGATCTAAACCGTTATGGCGTAAAGACTTACGTCATGGCGGGCCGCGAAAATTGTGCCTAAGTACTTATGTAGAAACGACTTACGAACAGAATACGTTTTGGCATGATTTTTGCTGTGCCAAGAAAATTTTATTTCTAACACAATCCTAACTTGATTAGGGCGGAAAGACATGTATAATGCTGAAAACCCCAAGAGAAAAGGAAAGAACCATGAAGTTTGCAATCATCGAAAATGCCAAGCGTCAAGCCCGTATGTGCTTCCTCGGAATCGCCATCCCGACCGAAGTGAAGAACATCGATGGAGAGATGGTACAGGTTGAAAAGGTCTTGAAGTTCAATCGCAAGGCTTTGCGAAACATGGGCAAGCGTAAGGTGGAAAAGGTCGATCCCCGCCTCAAGGGGGGTGATGATCTGATGATTCTCAAGGTTGGCAAGCCCGGTTCAGCAGAGCGTAAGGCTGCGTTGGCCGAGCAATATGCGGCCATTATGGCTAGTGGCGAGGAAGTCTCCCCCTTTGCGGAGGGGTGACATCTGTCCACCGCCATAAAGATTCGACGTAAGTACTTATGCGACAAATACTTATGACGAACTGGGCCGCGAAAACTTGACGTAAGTACTTGTGACATAACCACTTAGAGCATATTAGCAAAATCTATGCCAATCCTGCTGGAAAATGCAAAAAGTTTTGTCAAAATTTCTTGACACAAAAATTTCTAGATTTCTCTTGAAAACTAAAGATGAGCATGATATAATGTCGATATAAAGAAGTAGAGAAGAAAGAGAGAGTGAATGATGGAAAAGGTTATGAGTGTGAATGGTTTTCTGGCTAGCCTTCCTAGGATCGTAAAGAAGAAGGTTTGGAAGGTTACTGATAAGGACGGTACGGTTGTTCAGTATGTTGGTGCTACCGATAACCTAAAGCGTACTGCACAGAAGTATATCGACAACAAGTATCCCGGAAAGATTCTTAGTCTGACCTTTTCTCACTTCAATGGTTCGATTGCTCTCCCCCGATAAGAGGGGGTTGACGAGACAAGAAAAGTTTGGTATAATCTTGGAAAAGAAAGAGAGAAAGAATATGAGAAAGCCCCCTAAGACTTCGACAATTCTCAAGAGTATCAACCGCTATGCGTACTACGCTGGCTTCACTTATCATCCTCAGTCCGATGGTACTTTTAGTCTGTTCGACATTCATATGGGCTACTACGTTTTTCGCGGTTCTCGTGAGCGGGTTGCTCAGTTTGTTGTGGATGAGTTGTGGGCCAAGTATCATCGACTGACCCACTCCTAAGAGGGGTAGAACAAAAGGAAGAAAATGTTTGCAAATCTCAATACTCGTACTATTCAAGACCAGCTATGGTTGGCTCAATACAATCTAGGCAAGTGTACAGATGCTCAGATGAGAGATATTTATAAGGCGTACATCAGCGATTTGGCTACTGAACTGCTGTACAGATATCGACAAAGCAAGTCGTAAGTCCTTATCCTATAAGCACTTAGGAAGAACTGGGGCCGCCGAATTTGACATAAGTATCTGTCGAATAACGACTTACATCAACCTTACAGGATTGCAAGAAAAAATTCTCTAGAAAGTGCTTGACAATAGCCGATAATAACTGTAGAATGAAAACACAAGAAAGAGAGAAAAAGATGCTGACGCAAGATATTCGATGGCTGGATGGACAGGATCATAGCGGCAAGTTTGTACTGGAAATGATCTATACTAACGATAGCAGATCATATCTAAAGGGAGACAAAAATAGTATCGACGGATACTATGAACTTTTTGCCTCTTGTCCAGAAGTTGCCGAGGTGGTGATCTACAATACTCAGGGCGTAGAAGTCGTTCGTAAGGTTTGCCTAACCAATATCCTTTGAGGAAAAAATGAAGCGTTGGATTTGTCGTAATATGCTTGGTGAACATCCTGACAGTGTGGATATTTTCGGTATGGTGAGCGGGTTGGGTATTGTGGGATTTTTGCTCGGGTCGTGGGTCTATTTTTTCGTCTATATCCCATTTTTTATGGTGTAAGTTGTTGCCTAGCAAAGACTTATGTCTAATGGGCGCGGCAAAATTTGTCGTAAGAGCTTATGCCACAAGCATTTACGATTGATCCTAAAAATCTTGAAAGATTCAAGAAAATGCTATTGACTTGCCGATAAATAGAGTGTAGAATCATCGCATAACCACGAAAGGAAAAGCATGAATACCAAGCGTGATATGGCCGAGAGAATCGCGGAGCGTTGCGGGATCACTGGCATCGAAGCCAAAACGATGGTTCAGCACACGCTCGATGAACTGGTGCGAACGCTGGCCGAAAATGGACGTTTGGAACTTCGGAACTTCGGAGTTTTTACGATCCATACGTCTGCTCCTCGCAAGGCTCGCAATCCTCGCACCGGAGAAACGGTGATGATTGGAGAGCGTCGTGTCGTGAAGTTCAAGATGGGTAAGGCGATGAGCGAAGCCGTCGAGAAAAACTCCGTTTCTGCCACGGTTTAAACACAAACCCTTGCTGCGTAAAGACTTACGACGCAACGGACCCGCCGCTTTTGACGTAAGAGCTTATGTCGCAACAACTTACGACCCAAAATATTTTTTCTGGATTTTTTTCTTGACAAATACCGATAATAGATGTAGAATCAAAGGACAAGAAAGAGAGAATAGGAAATGGCATTAACCCTGAACGATTGGCTTTACTTGGTTGGTATGCTTGCTGTTTGTGCCTTCATCACGTATACTGTGCATGAGGTTGGAAACGCTATCTGGTCATATTTGGACGAATAGGGGAAAACGATGTACGCTAAGATGTTCAAGTGGTACATGAAGGGAATGATTACCCAGCAAGATTGGAAAATGTATCTCGACCAGAGGTTTTGGGATGTGTTGTGTGAGGGTCGGGATGTGATGATTCGTCTGAAGTATCGGTAATAAACAAGGAAAAGAAAATGACTCACGCCGAAGCTGTTCGTATGGTTAGTGGTAAGACTAATCGGAAGCGTCGTAAGGTTGGCAACAATACCTATGCAGAGATTCTTCATGATGGATCGGTTGGTATCATGTTGCATAGTACCTATGTTGTAAAGATTCATCCTGACGATACATACACTCTCAACAGTGGTGGATGGCAGACCAGTACCACGAAGGATAGAATCAATCAGTATAGCCCACGGTATGTTTACCAAAAGAATTTTGAATGGTTTGTGAAAATCAATGATAAATCTTATCCTTTTATGGATGGTATGGTAGTGGGAAACTGATCGTAAACCCTTATCCCTAAAAGACTTAGGGCAAAAGGGCGCCCGCCCCTGCGACGTAAGTCCTTATCTACCCATACTTTACGTCTATCCTTACAATATTGAAAGATTCAAGAATACCCTATTGACTTGCCGATAATAATAGGGTAGAATAGTGGCATGAATAGTTTTCTCAAGATTTATCTGTGGGTGTCTCAACAGATTGTCTCTGCTAATCCGGTGGATTTGGCCAGTGTGGCTGTAGTCAGCGAAAACTATGGGTGCTTGACATTTTGGTTTCTCTAGAGTAGAATGGAATTTATGAATAGCAAGGCGTCACTCAGGTATCATCAAGCAGTCGCTCGGATGGAGAGCGAAGTGAGAAGGGCTAAGGCCCAGGTTACACTGCTCAAAATGCTCTACAAAGAAATGCAAGAGCAAAAGACTAAGGAAAAAGTTCAGGCTTGACAGTAGATTTTCTATAGTGTAGAATAAGCCCATCACCAAAGGAGAACGGTTATGCTGAACGATTTTGAGGATGTAAACCGGATTTTGGCCGAAATGCGAGACGAGGGGATTGTGGAGCCGATTGACGATCCAAATGTCCAGACCGATTTCTACGATTGGGCTGAAGTTGTGGGGGTTTCTGATGAAATCGAGCCTAATGTAAGGTTCTCTTGACGCAAAGCCTTGCTACTAAAAGACTTAGGGCGAGGCGGCGCCGCCCGCCACGTCGTAAGTGCTTATCTGCCAATAACTTACAACAAAAATATTTTTCTAAAGATTTTGTGCTTGACAAGCCGATAATAGTAGTGTAGGATACGAGAAAGAAAGAGAAGGTGAAAGATGCTGAGTGATTGCTGTGGTGCTGTGATTCGTTGGCAGGACATTTGTTCACGTTGCAAGGAACACTGTGAGCCTATGGAAGATAGTGATGATGGCTATGATGCTGCTCGTGATGCTTACGATATGGGCTACGGGCCTCCCGTTACTCGTCGCCAGCACGAAGAAGAAGAGATGCTTCGTGAAGAATACCGTCGAAATGGTTGGTAGGCTTGACAACTAAAGTTTTTCTGGTAGACTGCCGATAACCTAAACGGAGAAAGAAACATGAGCCATCCTGACCCTTGCTATGATCCCGATAACTCTTATGAGGACGATGATATGTCTCTTGAACATGATCCGAGCGACGCATTGCTGGCAGAGTATTTGTATGACGATTACAACGATTTCTTTGACGAGGATAGCAGCAACTACCATCCCGATGCGGCTCATGAGATTTCTACTCATGTTGATGATGACGAGAACGAGGAAGAAGATGTTTGGAATGATGATGTCGATGATAGTATGGATGGGGATTTCGACAGTGCCATGCGAGATGCTGGATTTGGGACAGACGAGGATTATGGTTACTATGGGGAGGATTACTGATGCTTCACCGATTCTATGATATCAAAGTTGAAAATGAGAAGTTCGAAGAGATTCCGCTAACACAAGAGTATGTGCTGGACGTACCAACTTTTGGATATGATATGGATACTCCGATGGGGAGACAGGAATATGTTGGGCGTATGCTCGATATCATCACTGCGGCTAGTGGGCTGAACGTGTGTTCATTCAGTACAGAGGATCAGTTGTCGTAGTTTGACCTAAAGCCTTGTCCGTAAAGTACTTACGGCAAGGCGGGTCGCGAAAATTGTTCATAAGTCCTTATCTGGCAATGTTTTGCAGAAAGAAAAAGTATTTGATTTTGGGTTGGGTTTGGCCGATAATATATCTAGGGATTGACAACAATAAGGAGATAGGGTATGATTGGCACCAAGGAAAAGATTCTGTTTGCTGTTTGTTTCGTGGCTGGTTGTGTGATGGCTGTTCTGATCTAAGGAGAGAAAAATGGATGGTTATATTTTATTTGCTTTAGGGGTAGTCTGTGGTATAATTGGGTCGTACTTGATAAGTGATTTGGTTTTTGCTCCTACTATAGTGGAAATAGACAGTGATGATGACAGTCTTGGCTAATCCTGCGGATTCGGCTAGAGTGGCTGTAGTCAGTCAAATTGGGTGTCTCATAAGCAGTGGAAGTCTAAAATGCTACTGGACGTAGACCAGTATAGACACCTATTGACAATAAAAGTTTTGAGTGTAGAATAGAAGAAAAGAAAGGGAAGAAAAATGAAGTGTGTTGTGACTCATACGGATACATTTGGTGGAGAGGCTAATTACGGCTGGGTAAAGCGTTGGGAGTTTGTTCCGAAGTATGATTCTCAGCGTAGTATCACCTATCAAGCCAAGAAGTTGGCCGGTATGACTGGCATCAAGGCCGATACTTACGACTATGGCGATAGTTTGACTATCAAGCCTCGTGGATATAATCAGGTCATATTTGTTGACTTTGAGTAAATCTCGCCCTAAACCCTTTGTGTATAAACACTTAGGGCGGATGGGCGCCGCCGGATTTGACGTAACTCTTTACATTACAACCCTTTATATCAAATATTTTTTCTCAAGTTTTTTCTCTTGACAAGCCGATAATATACGGTAGAATAAAACTCAAGAAGAAAGGGGTATATGAGAAAGTTGACAAAAACCGAGTTGGAAGATTTGGAGTTTGATGCTCAGTTGATGGGGTTTAGGGTTGTGTACCTGGAAAAGCCTCTTGACCGGAATCATTTTGTATTGTATCATCTTGTACCACAGTTGACTTATGTGGGTCACTATAGAACCTTGAACGATGTGCGTATGGCTATGCAGCAGCACTACAAACCAGCAGGAGTTTGAAAATGGACGGTTATGAACTGATTGCCCAACTGAATGAGATTGTGAAGGATATGGTGCTGGTTCCTAATAGTTGGCTTCCTGAGAACTTCCAAGATCATCGAACGGATAGTGTGAGTTTGGCCGATTTGGAAGACAAGTGTGATAGTATGGAACGTGGCGAAACTGACCACGAAGAAGAGAAAAGAGAAAAGGCTCGTCGTGTTGAGTTGTATCATAGAATGATTAGTAGTGGTCAAGAGATCACCTATCTGAAAAAGGGACTGTGATATAAACCCTTGACTCTAAAAGACTTAGAGAAAAAGGGCTCCGTAAAATTGACGCAACTCCTTATCTATCAAGGACTTACAACAGAAAAAACTTTTCTAAAGTTTCTGCTTGACAAACGACGATAATAGATGTAGAATGGTTGCAGTTGAACGATTGGTTTTTCTAACGAAAGGGTTGATATGAACGATGTTGTTGTGATTGGTGGTATCTTTGCTGCGGTTTGTGCTGTTTGCGTGGTTTTTCTCTTCAATGCTGTTTATGGTGGGTCTAAGGCCAATCTGGCAAATGCTGCCGAGGGTCAGGTCTTCAACTTCACCTATGAACAGCCATTGCATGGAACCCATGAGCGTTTTCTTGCTAAAGTTATCGGTAAGCAGACGCTTACTGCTGACCAGATTCGGAGACTGAACAGCAAGAGTCGCTATCGTGCGAATGATCCGGAGTTTATTCGTACTAATCATCTGGTGACTTGTCGCACTGCTGATGGTAAGGTGCGTAACTTCTACGCAGAGCGTGTGACTAACTGTCGCAAGCCTTTGCTGGCTGGTGCATTGTTCGGTAGCGGTGTCGCGGCCCGCCTCTTTTAGAGGCAGCGAATGCTGAAATAACACCCAAACCCCTAAGTTGTTGCTACGGCAGCACTTAGGGCAAGGGGCGCGGCCAGTTGCGTCGTAAGTCTTTATCTATCAATACTTTGCGACAAAGTTTTTCTTCTAAAGTTTTTTCTCTTGACAGGCCGATAATAGTAGAGTAGAATAGGAGAACAAAAGGAGAAAACTAATGAGATATGCTATGGCAAACTGCACGAAAACCGTTAGTGAAGATGGTCAAGATTTGACTATGACCGGAGATAGTCTGGATGGTCGGCCATTCACTGTGAAAGTCAAGTTGTCAGATATGAACCGATGGCTGAACGGAGAACTGATTCAAGTCGCGTTTCCGTATTTGTCTGCTGATGAGCGTGAGGTATGTATGACAGGCATTGACAGCGTGGCATGGGATGATATGTTTGGAGAAAGCGACGATGAATGAATACTTGTGGGCCGTTTGGAAAGACTGTAGACTTGTTGGATATGTAAAAGCATATTCAGAATACTCTGCTACACAAAAAGCAGAAAAAGAATATGGTTCACGTTTTTTTCTAGAAAGAACGGCAGTAGGACAAATAGCGATAAGTTGTGGAGATGAGAAAAATGGTTGACTATACGGACGATACTTTTTCTACAGTTGAAATGATAGCAAATGGAAAAGGACTTGCTCTGGTTTGTCATTATTGCTACGAGTTGCATAACGGCGATGAGGTGGTATACTGGTCGTACTACTTGCATGATATTCTAAAGTTTTTGAGGAACTATAAAAATGCCTAACTGGTGCTTGAATAAGTTGACCGTTTCCCATACCGATAAGGCTGCTATGGATAGATTTGTAGAGTCTTACAACAAAGGAACTGTTTGTAATGAGTTTCTACCTATGCCAAGCGATATTGGTGATGAATGGTACAATTGGTGTGTAAACAACTGGGGAACAAAGTGGGATATTGGTGCGGATGTAGGAACAGAGAGGGAAGAGTTTCATGGACTAAAGGCTACTGTGGTGGGTAATGAGGCTAGTTGTTCATTTGATAGTGCTTGAATAAGTTGACCGTTTCCCATACCGATAAGGCTGCTATGGATAGATTTGTAGAGTCTTACAACAAAGGAACTGTTTGTAATGAGTTTCTACCTATGCCAAGCGATATTGGTGATGAATGG
>OGWI01000098.1_pt1 | contig 10877 bp, 20 predicted proteins | sample 1576021 | NCBI WGS metagenome assembly OGWI01 (sample SAMN07581557, study PRJEB24739) | freshwater metagenome | place: Singapore | collected 2015-04
GTTTCCCAGTCACGATACACAGGGGGGGTACGCGTGGTCTCTAAAAAAACGCGTTCATTACGCGAACCCTTCTTGCTGTTACAACTCTTGCAAGCAATCCTCATATTAGATTCATCTATCGCAAGCTCTGGACTCTTGCTAACTGGAATGATGTGGTCGATGGTAAGCCCGTTACCATCCTGCCCTTCATGTCCACAGTAGTAACACACATAACCATCTCTGGCTAATACTCGAAGGCGTACTTCTTTATACTTCCTCGATAGTCGAGGATCGCCTTTCTTTGTTGGCATTACTGCCACCCCTTACGTTGTAAGTGTGCTAATGCTGCACAATAGTTAGGCTCATCATAGCGTGTTACTCCGTATCTATGGCTTACATACTTCCAATACCAGTAGAACTGGTAATCGTATGGTGCGCCTTTTAAGCTGATACTTCTGCCTTGATAGTAACCATAATGTGATCCATTAACTGCGTTTATTCGATTATTACTTTCAAGAAATGTAATTCGATTATGACAATATTCTTGTTTCTCAGTTAATTGGTAATCAGCTAGTGAATGTAAGTCTTTATATGGCATTATTGAGCCTTGACCTACTGCAGTAGTCTGCATAGATAGAGCTATCCCAATAGCAACGGCTACCCCCCGAGCTAACCGCTTCAGCGGCTCGGGGTGAGCCTTTTTAGAGGCTCTAGCCTGTAGCGTACCATAGATGTCAAATACAAAATTAAAAGTGCTGGTCAGAACGGCGTTTCGTTTCACAGTAATCTCCTATTCACAGGCTGTGGATTAAAACTCTCCAAATGTGGATAACTATTTATCGGTGCTGTAAAACCCGCTTCCCTTAAATATCACGCTGGGTACAGAGCTATAAACCTTCCTCATCGACTCACCACAGAACGGGCAATCTAGATCGTGTGGCTCTGCGATTTTATATTCTTTTTCATATCGAGCATTGGCTTCGCATCGTTCGTTATTGCACTCGAACTCATAGATTGGCATTAGATAACCAACACGTTCTGCATGGTATTTCCTTTAACTTCCAAGACCCACACGATGTGCATCTTTCAGGCTCTAATTCTACCGAATCTTTCTGAATATCTCCGTAACCTGCATTCAGCAACAGATTAACCAAGTCTTGAAATCGCATGAAGGCTAAATACTCAGCAGCATTTTCTCCTTGTCCGTTCATGCGACACACCACAGCACTCAGCTCTTTGCCTTGCGCTCGCTTCTCAACTTGCTTAATCCATTGCAGGGGTTGGAACTCAGACCGCGCCTTTATCTCAATGTCGAACGGGACATTGTGAATGTCTTTGCCAGCCCCTCGACCAACGCTTGCGCTTCTCCACCATTGCTGTAAATAGGAGACTATTACTCGCTCGGTTCGCAAGCCTCGATCTTTTCTGTGTCGTGTCATTATAGTAAATTTACTATAGCCCTAAGCACGACCAGCAGAATTAACTACGCCACAAGCAAAACAAGTCCATTCATGCTTGAGCCATCGTTCTCTTATTTGGGTTGCATTTGGAAACTTATTGCAACCTTGACAAATGAGCTGATAACCCAATTCCTCAAGTGTCTTTGCATTCTCTCTTAAATTAGCCTCTTGCTCATCAGTTGGGAATGATTCCCATTCTCCATCTTGATTAAGGAATTGAATGTGTCCCATTATCGCTTCACCTGCTGTTTCCACTTACCATCGCTGCCAACTTCATACCAGATTGGATCGCATGGGTCGGACATAGGATGACCTTGCTGCGGACATCTAAAGTGAGCCCATTGTTTCCCATTTTTGCCAGTACCAGTTTTCCATATCATTTCGCCATGTTTGCAGCGTTGTATGTCCGTTTCCGTTGTGCCACCAAGTTCTGATTTCACCATCGCGACTGCATCGTCTAATGTCGTAACTGGCACTCTGTCCTTGATTGTCCATACATCATCCTCTACTGGTACAGGGACATATTCTTTAGCTGTTTCTTTCATCTTGGCTTTAGTGGCTTCGATAAGCGCCTCATTGTTCTTAGCAGCGGCAACTTTGCCCATTTCCTCGCGGCTTGGGCGTTTGCCTTTTGTCGCATAGCCCGCCGATGCGAGCGCACGACCAATCGCAGAGGTTTCACAGTTTTCAAGAGCTGAAGTAGCATTAACTCCACGACCCGAAATCGTTTCCTCTGCGAGCCCAGTAGCCCAAGCGTGTTGATCGACTTCAGTTCGATAGATAAAAGCCTGAACGATATAACGTCCAGAACTGAAATCCAGCAGTTTCGTAGCAATGCGACCATCAGGATGCTCCTTCCAGAATTTAATTAGACGTTCCTCAACTGTCTCATAATCCTCGAGGTTAAACATAAAGTTCATTCTCCTCTGTGTGCAGTTGTCCCGCTATTGCAACATACGCTGCGAGATCGAGGTAAGTGTCATTGCTTGGAGTTTCCATGCTTCTTGCTGTTTTGACCAATGCCATACACATTGCAACTTGATAGTCAGTAATTGGCATTTCGAGGTATGCGCTCCAGAGTGCGGCTGTTCGCTGCATATTGTCGCTTGGGTGTCCGTACACCATTCCTCTTTGCTGGATGGTTGCCTTTGCTGAATCGAGGTATTCACTAGCTCTCACTTTCCCACCTGCCGAAAGTTGCGCTCCAACTTCTCATAGTGATAGCGAACTGCCTTGCGCCCATCAACATAGCCAGTTGCGTAGCCTGATTTATAGCCAAGCCATAACATCAAAACGCATATTGCGAATGTGATTATTTGACCGATTGTCATTTGTAGCCCTTCTGTAGGTGTCAGGCTGGTTCTAGACCTACTCTGCCATTGGGCATTTCGCCAGCCTGACCCGAGAAGTATTACATCAAGCGCAGCCGACACCCGCCACATTTTGATAACGAAACGATAACGAATTCATCCGCCGTCTCATCATCAAGGTCTGGGATGGCTATGCTAACGGGCGCGTCCATAGACTTTGCCCTGCACAATAAACGTGCCGTTCTTTTCGATGTTGATAAGATCAACTTGGACATTGTTGCCTTGCACATACATAATGGCGAAGGCTTGCTGCCAGTTAAAAGTGCCCTTTGTATAGGCTGCCTGACGTGTATCCATCAAATGCCCTACCTCAACACCATGCAAAACACGCCCTACACGACCCCCAGAAGCCTCTGTGAACGCCGAACGCCCTGCCCTGTGGGTGTGACCACTAATGACGTTCTTTCCGTGTCTCCTAGCGGCTTCTAGGGCGCTTAAACCGCCATGTGGCTTAATAGGCGTATGGTCGCCGTGAACTGCTATCCAGTTGGGTGCTATCTGCATCGGATTCTTGTGGAAGGTAATGCCCAGTTCATCGAACTTCATAAACTTCTCAAAGCGCAGCTCTGGCAAGGACAGGAAACTAGGGATTTTTTTCATAATGATGTTATAGAGGCGGTCTGTGTGATTTGACCGAATGCAGTCAGTAACGCCTAATTCCCAGAGCAAGTCCACGCAGCGGTCACGATCCTCACCAAGCACCATGTCATAAGCTGCTGGAGTACCTTCCGACCACTTGCTAATGGTCTGGAAATCTATTTCATCGCCAATGGTGACTGTCTGGTCTGGCTTGAACTTCTTAAGAAAAGCAATGATGTTACGGGTGACGTGTTCATCCTCGAACGGGACTTGCAAGTCACTTAAAATAACAATTCGCTTAATCGTCATCCTCATATTCGTCAGGGTCTATGCTGCCAATCTTTTCTATTGGCTTGGCTGGCAATATCCAGTCAGGATAGGCGTCTTTGTCCATGACAAGAGCTAAAGCAATATCAGTAGTGAACCCTGCTTTTCTTAATGCAGTCCACATCTCATGGAGACAAATAGCCCAAGCATCAAGGGCGTTATATGTGTCTAGGTCTATGACTTTTTTCTTAGCCATGAGATAAGTGTTACTTACCTAACAACTCGATTATGGTATCGACACGCGCTTCGAGGCGATTGACTTGGTCTTTGATACTGGAACCGCCGTTGGGCTTGAGTTCAGTTAGGTAATGCTTAATCATAAATTGCGTGTATGCAGCAATACCACCAAGAATAGTGCCGACACCCACAAGCAAAGCAACGAAGCCTTCAACTGTCACTTTTTCGGCGTTGCATAACCAAATACGCCAGCAACAACTGCGCCTAGAATTGAACGATAGTCCAATGAGAAGTTAGAGGTAGTTCCCCATACAGCTAAGAATGCGCCGATGGAGATAATTGCTGGGTGCTTCATGTTCATACGCTGCCGCCTATCATTGGGATATTAAAGAACGAACCATCTTGGTCGCCCTTCTTAGTGAATGAGCAATGGAGATGCTTAACGTGGCGATTAAGCCCATCATAAGGACGCCATGCCCAATTCTTTTTACTCGATGCAATTCGTCCGTCAAAGATGAGATATGCGATTCTGCCGCCATCCTTCTTAGATTTTGCACAGAGTCGTATCTGATCTGCAAGATCGGGCATGAGGTCGGGCTTGGCTTTACCAGATAAATCCCTGTCAATGTCAATGGCTCGGACGATACCTTCTGCATCAGGATTGTGGTCAGAAGTACGCGATGAATGACGGGCATCGCCAATCCAACCATCGCTGGTTCGATCTCGCTCTGGGTAACTATCATCCACTTGCTCCCTTAGCTGCTGCCCTGCCTTGCACAGTATTGGTTTCATGCCAATAGAGCTGCAACTTCGTCTGCTGTAAGTCCCAACTTTGCTAAGACTTCCTGCTTTTTGGCTTCGAGTGCTGCCTTAGCAGCGTCTTCTTCTGCCTTCTTCTCAGCTATCAATTCTGCTTGATAAGCAATTTCAGCAAGTTCAGCTTCAGTTAATTCAATTTCAACTGTTCTACCTGTTAAAGCATCATATTCTGTTCTAGTTGCCATTTTATGAGTTCGCCAATCCATAGACACGAATGTTGCCAGTAATTGTTCCTGAAGATGGGAATAGTGACATTCCATCAAATTGAGTGGTTGCATCAAATGAACCAGTCGTCAAAAACATTTGATCTGTTCCTTGACCTGCTTCCTGAATTGCATGTCCTAAAAATAATTTTTTGTTTGCCGTTTGTGGATTTGTCACAAGTATTTCGGCTCCTGATTGAGTTGTATTTATTGTGCAAGGCAAGAAATAAGTCTGATTTTGCTGGCGTTCAGGCGCAGCGGTTGTGCCATATACCGATAATCTTTGCCATTCATAGTTGGTTGTACTGTTGTCTGAACCACTCACTCTAAAACGTATTTGCATAACTCCACCAGTAGAACCTGTGCAATTAAAGAAAACCTTGTAATTGGCATAAGTAGAAGTGAAAATGTTATTTAGATTGACGGCAGATGAGCTGCTAAAAGTAGAACCGCCGACATAAACCATTCCAGGAGAGCTTGTAGTACCGCCAACAGCAGTCCAAGCGGAACCCGAATAGTATTGTACCGAGTCTGTGTTTTTTAAGTAGCACATATTGCCTTCTTGGGGGCTTGTTACTGCGGCATCTCTCGCGGTGGCATCGGCAAAAACCCAAACGCCTTGCATTAAATAGCCATTTACGCTAGCTGCCGTTAAGACGTCGCCTGTTGCAAAAGTAGTAAATCCAAGTCCTGCTGCCATGATGCTCCTAGTATCCCAATGTATTAGTGCCGATTATACCGTAATACGAACTTCCAATTATGAAACCATCGGCAATAGGTTCGAGTGTTGTTATTTTTGCAGTCATCTTGTTAGGCGTGATGTCCCAACTTACGCCCTGATATTGCAGGTTCTTAACAATTATGCTGCCATCGGGCTGCACATTGGTAATGAGTAGATTGCTGAAATAATCGAGCCCAATCATCGTGTCGGTTGGTACTGCTGGATCGAGTAAGTCCACTTCGAGTTCGTCAATGCGTATGGTGGTTTCTTGACGGGTTGCCACATATTCGCGGGCAATGTTCTCCACAATGGCATCGCTTTCTGCCACAAGGTCAGTCTGTGAAATGCTGTGTGGGAAATACTTATTGACCGAATCTGTGTTGGTGACTGTGACTGGAGTACCGCCAACACGACCAAAGGTTGCTGTGTTAATAATGAGCTTATCGTCAAAGGCGTATTTTACGTTCTTGTATGGAATGCCGCCTGTTTGGTTAAACGCGGTTGGCGATGCAGCTAGAGAAGCCATGACTTGCGCTCTAGACTTAAATACAGCCGTTCCAGAACCATCCATATAGAAAGCCCCAGTCTCGCTGAATTCTGCATTCTTGATGGCTGCAAGGCTTGTGCGTGTGGTTGCTGGGTCTGCTATGCAAGTGTTGGAACCTGTGGCGATAGTACGCATTGAGGATGGGAATGACACTTGGTCGAGTATCTTGCCAATGCGTGTGCCTGTGTCTTGTCCTGCTGGTGTGGTGGCAATGGTAGCCACGTTAGCCATGTTGAATAGACGGAAGGCATCTTGGCAGACAATATCCACATAACCTGTGTCCTGATTGACTGGATAGGTGTAATTGTATGAAATGACATATCCAGAGAATAAATACTTTTGAGTCGTGGCAGTTGTGGCTGAAACGCGCACCTTACGCAATGGAACAAGTTTGCCGTAGTAAGGGCTGGATGTGTTTTGTGGGTTGAAGTATGACAATGGATCGAGGACACGAACTGTGCATTGTCCAACTTCATATTGGTCGCGTTGAAGGTTGCGACCTCTGCTAATCCAAATTTGATAAACGTTGGGAGTTAAATCAATTACTGGCTCGGGTGAGCTTGAATCGCCCAGCGTGTTAGTTCCCAGAATTCCATATTTAGGGTCGCCAATGACGAACCCGTTATAACCAAAGGTTGCGCCATTGGAGAAATCAAAGGAAACCGCTATCTGGGCAGGTAAAGCCATTAGAGACTAAACATTCCTTGAATGCGACCAATCTGGCTAGGAGAACCAGAAAGGCTGCGCCCTTGTGTTGCATCGGCAATTCTGTCAATAAGTTCAGCTTCTCTAATGACGCTGCCTTGAACTGTCACGTTAATGACTGGCTGGGCATATTGCTGGGCTGCTCCCGCGTATCGTGCTGATGAGAGTGCTAGCGATGCCGCTTGGTCTAACGATGAACCAGAGGCAAGTTGATCTAAAAGAACTTTATTGAATGTGCCTTGAATTTCTGCATTACTGGAAATTGTAGGTGAGATTGTTGTATTGCCAATGCCGCCTTGAGCCCCAATGCTGACATTGGACAATGCTCCTGTATTTGGGTTGATGGTTGGAAACTTGAGTGCATTTAATTTGGCTTGGAAGTCAATCAACCATTGGTCTAAGAATGCAAAAGGGTTCTTAATCTTGACATCGCCGATGGCTAAGAAATACTTATAAAGTCCACCTGTGGCATCTTGCGCCATGAGAATCTGCTTGGTTAATTGTTGTGCCAATACGTCATTCTCGTTTAGCAATGCCAACTGGGCTTCTACGCGTAGGCGTTCCTCTGCTGATAACTTGCCTTTCAGAGCTGCAATAAGTTGAATCTGCTCGAGGTCAAATACTGTTCCAGCCTTTTTAAGTGCAGTCTGCTTTTTAAGTTCTGCTGTATTTTTGGTCTGCGCTGCAAGTAATTCTTTAGCGCGTTTCTTAGCTGCTGACTCGGCTGCCGTCTGCTGCGCCATGCGGCGAGCCGTACCTGCTGGGCTTGATGAGCGATTGGTATTTGGCTTGGTAGATGGCATTCCTGTGCCAAATGGATCCATGAGAAAATTGGTGTAACCCTGACGGAATTTGTTAATTGCACCAATAGTAAATCCAAGAGCCAATGTGACCGCGTTCACAGCCTTAGCAATGCTGTCAATAGCGTGGGCTGCATCCTTAGCTTCTGTGCCACCGCCAATGCGAGCAAAGGCATCAACCAATCCTTTACCGATTGTTTCTTGTGCGTTGGCTGCTGCTACCGAAAGAATGTCCAACTTGTATGACGTGCTAGTCAAATACTCATCTGCTGCACCTGCTGAATTCTTAAGCATAATGCCAAGAATCTCATTAAATGATTTGGATTTAAGTTCTGCCTGTGTGAGTCCTGTGTTGTATTTTTTAAGTCCTCGAGTAATGCCGACATAACCATTGGCTAAGTCTTGAGCAACCTCAGATAATTCGATGCCACTAGCGCGGCTGATTTGGATAGCATCATTGAGAAGTAACTGGGACTGAGTAAGTGATCCAGTTGTTGTGAGTAAAGCCTGAAACGCTGGGCGCAGTTTGTCATCAAGGATTCCTGCGCTGGCTTCTGTGCTGGCAATGAATTCTTTGACTTTTACTTGTGAGAGGCTATAACCAAGATTGCTAACTGCTGTTGATAGTCGATTGGCAGCGGCTTCATCGGCAGCGAAAGCCTTGACTGATTCTTTACCATATCGAATAATTGCAGCTGTTGAAACTGTAATCCCAATGGATCGACCCAGTTTCTTAATAGTTTTATCAAGGCGAGTCGCAGCCATGTCTGCTTCTCTAAAGGCTTTTTTGCCGACAAATTCGGCTGCTATATCAACTCTTAAATCTGCCATTATCTTTTTGTCCTAGCGTTGAACTTAGCTGCTGCTGATTCGATTGCCTTGATTACTCCTGCTGTTGCCTTGCCTTGATCTTCCTCGAATGCTCGAAAGATTGCGCGACCAGTCATCTTTTGCTTGTCGCCTTTTAATTGTCCACCGAGTCGTGGGCTAAAGTTTCCAGTAAGTCCAGACTTACGCCCTGCTGTCTCATAGATTGCTCCAGCGGCGGACTTGTTAAAGATAGACGCCAAAGCCCTGAAACCTCGTCTATTAGGCTTGCTAGGGCTTGTCTTGTACGAAATATCGCTTTTGACTTGAGCAGCATCATAGTAACGATTAGCCCATCGACCTTGTGCATTGGGACGTTTTAACCAGCCGCTCATTATTTCAGCGTTGCTTGGAATATATCCTCTGGCTTGTCGAGTGACTGGCTTGAGAAACGCAGCCATTTCTTTTGTGGTTTCTTTTGCCAAATCAGGCTCAAACTTTTTCATAGCCTTTCTAAGAGCGAGGACGCCTTGCAGTCTTGTTGGCATCTCGCTGCTCCTTCGCTATGTCCTTCAATACCTGTATATGAGCTTTGAAAGCCATCGGAGAAAGTCCCACGATGCTTTCGAAAGAGACTCCATACTCGTAACTTAATCTAGTTGCGAGATAGGTGAGGGAGTCTCGATCTAGCCTAAAGGGTCGGACTCTAATACCTCAACACTTCTCAGCGTTGCGATAAAGTCCTCGCCAAAAGGCTTGACAGTCTCACCCGAACGTCTAATCGCATCCCAGCAAAGCCAGTAGATATCAGATTGCTTAGAATCCTCAATCAACGCTTTGTGGAATCCTTTTTTGGCGTATTGCTCAAAGGAATACTCAAGGAGCGGAGTTATTTCAAACTCCTGCACCTGTCCGTCAGCCCTTGTTATTTTGAGTTTAGCCATAGCCCTTTTCTCCTTACTACGCTGTTGTTACAGCGATTGTACCAGAGACGTTCCAAGTAACTGATTGAGTTGAAAGGTCTCCAACTGCGCCGTTAATTGGTGTGGTGTTGTTGATAAGGCAAGTCATTGTGTAAAGCGGATTTGATGCTGATGTTGCAGCACTTGTTTGTTTTACTGTAACTGTGACGTTATTGCCCCATTGGGTGTTAAGTGTCTGAAGTGTTTTGCTTGTCGCATCATCATTAAAAAAGTCAATAGTGATGGATGATGCTTCCAAACCCTTAACAAATCGGTGTCCACTATCCCCCATACTGGTTATTTCTAGTTCGTCAAAGGAGCGGTTGATTGTTACGGATGAAACAAGGCTGGAGAGGTCTACCGCATTAACAGTAAGAACAACCCCGTTGCTTAGATATGTTGACACGGCTTATTCCTCATCTTTCTTTTGTTTTGGTTCTGGCTTTGAAGCAACCTGACCGATTTTTGTCAGGAAGGCTGCATTTTCTTTTTCCCATTGCGCTAAATCGGTCATGATTTAACTCCATTCCGTGAGTGTGCTGATCTGCACGTTACAGGTCAGCAAGTCTCCTGTGGGAAGGTTCAACACAGCAGGTGCGCTTACAGTTCCCACATTAAAGACAATGCTAGATGCTTCGAGCAGTTGAAATACTCGAACAATGTCATCCTCAATGCCAGCAAGATTTCCTTGATTATCAAGCAATGGCACAAGGATTGAAATAGTAAAATTAGCCAATGGAGCTACAGACAAATAATCGTTGTTTGTCGGAGTTATGTATGGATCAGCAGGGCTAACAATAACGCTGTTGGCAATAGGCGTAGCAGGTGGGAAACTAAACACCGACCATTTTGTGTTATCGGTAAGAGCTGCGGCAATGCTAGAGCGTAGGGTGGTTATCGCTGGCATTAGCCCACCATTGAGTTAGGCGCAATGTAAGGCGCAATGAGTCCTCGAATGCGAGCCATGAGCTGATTAGACATTGTGTATGGGCTTGGACTGAATCCGTCAATAGATACGCCTTGACCCGTTGGTGCTTGGCGAGCCTGATATATCGCAACTGCAATCATAAGGCTTGCTTCCTGAATGGCTGAAATTGTTGTGTAGTCCACATAAGTATCTGCTGCAACTTTGCCATAAGGATTTACTGGGTGATAAGTAGTTGCTGTGTTGTTGTTGCCAGTAATTGCATAAGTGATTGACTTATCGCCAACGCCTGTAATGGTTTTGCTTCCATTGTGCTTCGATCCACAGCCAGATAAAACAACTGTTTGCCCGACATAAAACACGTCATTTACATAATCTGCAAAGTATGAAGTGCCTGTGTTGGTTGTATTGCTGTGACCGATTACTGGAGTCGTGTTAGTCCATAGAAAAGGCAACAACACGTCATCGGCAGCATCGCAGACTTCTTGCAATACAG
>OGWI01000099.1_pt1 | contig 10620 bp, 12 predicted proteins | sample 1576021 | NCBI WGS metagenome assembly OGWI01 (sample SAMN07581557, study PRJEB24739) | freshwater metagenome | place: Singapore | collected 2015-04
GTTTCCCAGTCACGATATGATCCCCCTTGATTTTCCTGCCCGTCTCTCCCTGAGCCAGTCCAAGCCAATCGAGGACAGTCCGATGAAGCTCCGAAAGAACCCGAACTGACCCAGATGGCTACCAAAAAGGGCAAACTCATCAGGGGGTCAAGCACTCCACGCCTATTCAACGCACCAATTAAGGGCGACAAGAGCGCAGGCAAGGAAATCGCTGAACTTGCCGAGCGCATAGGCCAGCCTTTACTGCCGTGGCAGAAATATGTCTTTGATGACTTCCTGACCCGTGACAAAAAGGGCAATTTCATACGCCGTAGCGGCTTGCTTATCCTGCCACGCCAAAATGGCAAGACCCATTTAGCCAAAATGCGAGTGCTATGGGGTCTATTCATGGCTGGCGAGCGAAACCACCTGATTATGTCCTCAAACCGCTCAATGGCACTCACCAGCTTCAGAGATATCGCCTACACGGCAGAGAGCTTTGATTTCCTCAAAGATTCCATTAAACAGATCCGATATGCCAACGGAACCGAGTCTATTGAATTAAAAAACGGGGCGAGGCTTGATGTGGTAGCTGCAACTCGTGATGGATCTCGTGGTCGCACCGCTGATTTTCTATGGATAGACGAATTGCGCGAAGTAGATGAGGAAGCCTACGCAGCAGCCCTACCGACAACACGAGCAAGGCCAAATGCGCAAAGTTTCTACACCTCAAATGCTGGAGATGCCTTTAGCACAGTCTTAAACACGATGCGCGAGAAGGCTTTGAGTTATCCGCCCAAGACTTTGGGCTATTACGAATGGAGCGCACCGCAATACTGCAAACTGGACGATGTGAACGCTTGGTATATCTCAAACCCATCGCTGGGTTATCTCATTGACGAGGAAGCCATACGCGAAGCCATGACAATGCAAAGCGTGGAGCAGTTTCGCACCGAGTCGCTAAGTCAATGGATAGACTCGCTGCAAAGTCCGTGGCCGCATGGCGCTTGGGAAGCGCTAGCAGATAACACGCTCTCTATGTCAGAGGGTGCTTATACAATCTTTGCCTTTGATAAGTCACCATCAGCTCGCCACGCATCTTTGGTAGCTGGTCAGATACTTCCAGATGGCCGTATTGGCCTTGCGCTAGTCAATACATGGGAAAACGCCGTTGCCATTGACGAGTTACGCATGGCAGCCGACATTAAGGCTTGGTGCGACCAATACCGACCCAGAAAAGTGCTATTTGATAAATACACCTGCCAGACCATTGCAGATCGTCTGACCAACGCTGGTGTGATGTGTGAGGACTTATCGGGAGCAAGGTTTTACCAAGCCTGTTCTGACTTCCTAGATGCCATTGTCAATAAGCGCGTTGTCCACGCAGGCCAAGACATTATCCACCAGCAGATGAATAACTGCGCTGCCAAGACCAACGATGCGGCTTGGAGAATAGTCCGTCGCAAGTCTGCTGGCGATGTAACTGCCCCAATCGGCCTTGCTATGGTGGTTCATGAGTTATTAAAACCGCAAGCCGTTCCGCAGATTATTATTGCGTAATTGTCCGATTTGTGGTACATTGTTAATCTATGGGTATATTAGATGGTTTTGTTAATTTCCAGCCTAAGCATGAAACAAAGCTAGAGGCACAATACGCGCCCCAGATAATGGGCGAAAATCTAAACTCCATCTATAACTATGTTATCCCGACCCTAACCCGTAAAGATGCCATGAGCATCCCTGCCGTTGCGCGTTGCCGCAACCTTATCGCTGGAACTGTTGCCGACACTCCCCTTCATTACTATAAGAAAAGCACAGGTGCGGAAGTCGGCAACCCTCTTTGGTTAGATCAACCTTCTTTGCATCAGCCACTCAATGTCACACTTGCTTGGACTGTGGACTCGCTTATCTTTTACGGCGTTGCATATTGGGAAGTTACTAGCACTTATGCCGAGGATGGTCGCCCTGCTTCCTTTGAGTGGGTTCCTAACACAAAGGTAACTTTTGACACCGACCTTTACACAAACTATGTTAAAACATATTATGTAGATGGCATCGCTCGCCCAATGGATGGCGTTGGCTCTTTGGTTACATTTCAGAGCTTTAATGAAGGGCTATTGAATTATGGTGGCAGACTTTTGCAAACGGCTTTGGATGTCCACGAAGCTGCGCGAATTGCAGCCGCAACACCGATGCCATCGGGCTACATTAAGAATAGCGGCGCGGATCTCCCACCGAATGAGGTGCAAGGCCTTCTCGCTGCTTGGAAGTCGGCTAGAAAAAATCGCTCAACGGCTTATTTAACAAGCACTCTTGATTACACACCAACCTCATTTAGCCCTAAGGAAATGGGCTATAACGAGCAAATCCAGAACCTAGCAACCGAAATTGCTCGCGCCATGAATGTTCCTGCTTACTTGCTTTCAGCAGAGCAGAACTCATCTATGACATACGCAAATGTGCTAGATGAAAAAAAGAACTTTTACACAATGAGCCTTGCGCCTTACTACACGGCCATTGAAAAGCGACTTAGCATGAATGACCTAACAACCGCAGGCCACGAGGTTCGCTTTGCAGTAGATGACACTTTGCTTCGCGCCGATGCGTTGGAGCGCATTACTGTGCTAGAAAAAATGCTTGCACTCGGACTTATCTCCGTTGAGCAGGCTATGGAAATGGAAGATCTAACACCTAACGGAAACACAGGTATGTAATGGAAAAGCTATTTATTGAAGCATCCAGTATTGAGTGCAGCGAGGAACGCCGCGAAATCTCAGGCAAGATTGTGCCGATGGGAACTGGCGAAATTGGACACACAAACCTCGGTGGCGTGGTCTTTGAGGCTGGCTCTATTGAGATTGACGACCCAAGCAAGATTAAACTGCTCAGCCAACACGATATGAAAAAGCCAGTCGGTCGCATGGTAGAAGCCACAGTCCGACCTGACGGCATTTACGCAACCTTTAAGCTAAGCCGTTCAACAGGTGGAAATGATGCTCTCGTAATGGCACAAGAAGGCCTAGTAAGCGGCCTTTCAATCGGTGCTGAGGTAATCGCATCAAAGCCATCACGCGATGGCCACATTGTCGTATCAGCGGCAAAACTCAAAGAAGTTTCTCTCGTAACAGAGCCAGCGTTCAAGTCGGCTCAGGTGCTAGAGATCGCGGCAGAGGAAGCACCAGCGACCCCTGCCGATGAACCAACCCAACCAACAGAAAGCGAACAAATGGAAAACTCAACACCAGAAGTTGTTGAAGCTCCTGCGGTTGAGGCATCGGCAGTAGAGGCTGCTCGCCCAACCCCACGCGCTTACGCAACAGACCGCGTTGCTCCTATTTCATCTGCTCAGTACCTTCAAGCACAGTTGAAGGCAATCACAGGTGACGATGAGGCACGCCGCATCGTAAGAAGCGCAGATGACAGCACAAGCACAAATACAGGCTTGACGCTCCCGCAGCATCTTCAATCTTTTATTACAGACACATTCACAGGCCGCCCTGCATTTGAGGCTGCTACTGTTTCTGCTCTTACCGAGTCAGGAATGTCATTTACTGTTCCACGCCTTTATGTAAATGCTGGAACACCAAACGCTGCGCCGACAGTCGCATCAACCGCAGAAGGCTCGGCTCCAAGCGAGACAGGAATGACCTCTGCTTATGACACAGTTTCCATCACAAAGTACGCAGGCCTAAACCGCGTTTCATGGGAACTCATTGACCGCTCCTCACCTGCGTTCATGGATCTGCTCATGGCAGAACTTCGCAAGGCATACGAAGCAGCAACAGACAACGCTCTGCTTGCAGCTTATGTATCAAGCGGAACAACCGCTGCAACAACCGCTGCAACCGCAGCAGGCTTGCAGTCCTTCATCTCAGTAGAAGGCGCAGCAGCATATAAGGGTACTGGCGGAGACTTCGCTAACAAGCTCGTAGCATCTACCGATGCTTGGGCTGCTATCGCTGGCTTTGCTGACTCAACAGGTCGTGCGCTTTACTCAGCTCAGGGTGCAACCACAAACGCATCAGGTTCAGCAGTTGCATCATCTGTTCGCGGTAATATCCTCGGCACAGACCTCATTGTGGATCACAACATCTCAACAAGTGGTGTTGTGGATAACTCAATGTTCCTCGTTGCTCCATCAAGCGTTTATGTTTGGGAGTCACCAGTCACAAACCTTCGCCTTCAGGTTCTCCAGAGCGGCGAAGTTGAAATTGCACTCTATGGCTACTTGGCTATCTACTTGGCTAAGTCAGGCAAGGGTGTCCGTAAGTTCAACCTTACCTAATTAGAACGCCGATGGCGGCGGTACGCCCTGCCGCCGCCACTCGGTCTAACCTGAAAGGAAAACAATGTCACTTTGCACTATCTCAGAGTTGCGCACCGCCCTCGGTGTCGGTTCGCTTTATAGCGATGCCGTACTTCAAGAGGTTTGCGATGCCGCTGACAATGTGCTACTTCCTTTCATTTGGGCAAACACAACGCCTATCGTGGCGCATAGCAACACCGCCAATACAGGCACTTCATACTTTGACACTTATGTAGCTGATGTTTTCTATGTTGGCGAGACAGTAACAATTTCAGGCGCAGGCTCTAAGCACAATGGCAGCAAGACACTTACCGAGGTTGGCGAATACTCAATCTCGTATGCTATTACTGGCAACAACAATGCCGTTACACCGCGCCACCCCATTAACCCATACGGAACCTGCGCAGGTGACACCTACCTAGACCCTGCGACAGTACCAGCCATTCAAGAAGCGGCCCTCATGATTTCCGTTGATATTTTTCAATCTCGCCAAGCACCAGCAGGCGGTGGAGTAACAGTAGATGGATATGCACCTAGTCCTTATCGCATGGGCAATACCCTTATGGGTCGCGTGCGCGGCCTATTGGCTCCTTATCTCAGCCCTAATTCTCAGGTGGGTTAATGACCGCCGCAATTACCACGCTTCGCTCAACCATCGCAGCCGCACTTGTGGACAATTCGCTATGGCAGGTTTTCTCCTTTCCACCAGCAACCCCACTAGCAAACTCCGTGGTTGTCAGTCCTGCGGATCCATATATCCAGCCGAACAACAATGCCCAAACCACGATTAACCCTTTGGCTAATTTCAACATAGATATTTTTGTACCACTCCTTGACAATCAAGGAAACTTAAATGGTATTGAGGAAATGGTAGTTGCGTTATTTACAAAACTCGCCGCTTCCTCTTTGGTCTATAATATCGGCACAGTTGGCGCGCCTAGCGTTGCCAGCCTACCGAGTGGAGACCTACTTACTTGCCAAGTGCAAGTGTCCGTTCTAACGAGTTGGAGTTAATGAATGTCCGATTACGAAAAAGAGTTGGAAGCCTTCCTCATCAAAATTGGACAGGTCTCTCCAGCCGTACCAGCACCAAAGCCAGCAAAGAAAGATGAGGAATAACAAATGGCAGTTTTTCTAAACAACAAAGTAGGCGTTAAGGTCAATTCCGTTGATCTCAGCGACCATGTAACAAGCGTAACGCTCAATCGTTCATTCGATGAGCTTGAAGTTACCGCTATGGGTGACACAGGCCACAAGTTCGTAAAGGGTCTCGAAGCATCATCAGTAACCATCGACTTTCTCAATGACACCGCTTCGGCAAATGTCCTTGCAACCCTTCAAGCTGCATGGGGAACCTCAGTTACAGTCGTTTTGCTTCAGGAAAAGGGAACCGCAGTCAGCGCAACCAATCCGCTTTACACAATGACCTGCTTGATTAACAACACAACGGACATCAACGGCGCAGTCGGCGATCTCGGTAGCCAGTCGGTTACATGGACAGTCAATGGCGCAGTAGCAGTCGCAACAACAGGTACTTTCTAAAAAACTAGATAGGGGCAAAAATGGCAAAGCTAATAATCAAGAGGGCAAGCGGTGAGACCTCAGAGCATGAGATCACACCAATAATTGAATACGCATTCGAGCAGCACTTTAAGAAGGGTTTTCACAAATACTTCCGTGAGGATGAGCAGCAGAGTGCGGTTTATTGGCTTGCTTGGGAATGTATCCGTCGTTCGGGTGAGACAGTAAAGCCCTTTGGCGAGCAGTTCATCGAGACCCTTGCATCAGTCGAGGTTGCCGAGTCTGCCCCTTTGGCCTAACGCGAGACTCCCTCACCTACCTAGTCGCTAGGTTAGCAATTAGGTTGGGGGTCTCGCCCCAAAGTTTGCTAGAGCTAGATGAAAGGTTATTTAGAGCCTTACTTCTTGCCCTAGATGATGAAGCAAAGGAAATGAGAGAGAGTGCCAACCGAAATAAAAGGCGTAGGTGAAATGCGTAAGGCTTTACGCAAATACACACCTGACCTGAGCAAAGCACTCAATAAAGAGATGGGCGGTTTTTTATCGCCTTTGGCTCGCAAGTCTCGCGGCTATATTCCCATGGATCCGATGAGGAATTGGAACAATAGCGGTAAGGGCGAGTTTCCTAAATATGACTTTGCCACAGTAAAGCGCGGCATCGGATATAAGACCAGCGCAGGCAAACCTAATCGCTCAGGTTTCAAGTCACTTGCTGAAATCTTTAATAAGTCTGCTGCTGGTTCAATTTATGAAACCGCAGGCCGAAAGACCAATAGCCAATTTACACGCAACCTAGAGCGCCACAGTCGCATGATAGGAACAGACAAATTACGCGGTCGCGCTATATTTAGAGCATACAAAGAGGATGCAGGCAAGACTCAGAACGCAGTCATTAAAGCAATCCGCTCGGCTACCGATAGATTTTATGGAAGGCGGTTTTTAAATGGCTAATGTCGCAGAATATGTTCGCATTATTCTGGCTTCCGAGTTTAAGGCCAAGGCATTTAATGATGCAGATAAAGCCGTCAGCAAACTAAACAAGAATGTAAAGAACCTTGCCAAAAGTTTTGGTGTTGGTTTAGGAGCCAAAGCACTTCTTAATTTTTCTAAGCAAGCAGTTAAGGCTTTTGCAGAGGATGATAATGCCGCCCGTAGCCTTGGCATGACCTTAGAAAATCTTAATTTAGCTTATGGCGGAGCAGCCAAATCAGTCAATGATTATATTTCTAACCTAGAGCGCCAAACGGGTGTTTTGGATGATGAACTTCGCCCTGCGATGGATAGGTTTTTACGCGCGACCTACGATGTTGCCAAAAGCCAAGAACTACTTAGCCTTGCCTTAGATATTTCAGCAGGCACAGGTAAAGACCTTACTGCGGTATCTCAGGCACTACAAAAGGCTTATTTAGGCCAGACTCAAAGCCTAGGCCGTTTAGGTGTTGGTTTATCAAAGGCTGAACTAACTGGATCTACATTTTTAGAATTGCAGCAAAAGTTAAGTACCCTTTTTGCAGGCCAAGCCGCATCTGCTGCTGACTCATATCAAGGTTCTCTCAACAAGCTCACAGTAGCGATGAACAATTTCAAAGAAGCCGCAGGAAAGGGCATTATCGAGGGCCTGACGGGCGCTGGAGGCACAGGCGGCCTAAATAGTGTTGTAGGAGCCATCGAGCGCGCAGGGCTGGTTGTAGGTGATTTAACGACTGGTCTGGGCCGTACCGCAAATATCCTTGGCATGTTTTTTGGCAATCGCTCTTTTGGCGATATCCGCAAGCAGCTCCAAGCCTTCCGTGAAGCCGATATGCGCTCACGCCAGCAATACGGCGGCGTATATGCCACGCAATACCAAAAGCAGGCGGCAGCGCTTGCTAAGAAGCAGGCTGACAATACAAAGAAACAGTTATCAGCGACCAAGGCACTTACCAAAGCCCAAAGTGATGCGCTCAAAGAAAAGAAGCTTGCGAGCATATTCGACCAAGAGCAGATCCAAATCATGGCAGCCCTACAGGGCAAGATTACCGATGAGGAACGCAAGCGCCTTGAACTTATGCTCGCGGTTCAGCAGGGTAATGTTAATGAGGCTCAACGCCTAGCCAATAAACTTGCAAATGCCCAGGGTAAAACTTCGATACTTGCTACCTATTTACGGACTTTACCTGATGCTAAAAACCCTTTTGCTTCATGGTCTGATTATCTCAAAGCGATTGAAGCACAAATCTCTCGCATAGCCAATGTACCAGCCGCACCAGCAGCCGTAGCTTCAATGGCTACCAATGTTGATGCAGGTGGCTTTGCTACTAATAACCCATCTTTCCAATTTGGCGCTGGTACGCCATGGGCGCAAGCAGCACAAAACTTTACAATTACTGTCGAAGGCGGAGACGAACTTACGACTCTTATGCGCTACAAGATCGCCGAAGCTTCATCCTCAGGCTCAGGTGTCAACTGGTCTCAAACAGTCGGAGCCTATGACCGATGAGTTTGCCTGCAACGCTTAATGTCACGATTGACTTCTCAGGCGGCCCTGTCTTTGGAATTGCCTTTACTATTGGCGACCCAAAGAACGGCATCCTAGGAGTCAATGTCCTTGCTGATAAGGCAAGCGATGTTGTGGATATTAGCGCTCAGACATTAAAGGTAGATATTAAGCGTGGTCGCAATATCATCCAAGACCGCTTCGAGGCTGGAACTGCCACCATTCGCATTATTGACACTAACGGAACATGGAACCCAGAAAACCCATCCAGTCCGTATTACGGCAAACTAATACCACTTCGTAAGGTGCGTGTCGCTGCCGACTATGCTGGCAGCTCGTACTTTTTATTTAGTGGTTATTCACAGAATTACAAATACACCTTTCCGACCAATGAGTCCTTTGGTTATGTAGATATCGAATGCACCGATGCCTTCCGACTATTTAACATGGCTGGCGTTAATACTGTGACGGGAGCAACGGCAGGCCAAGACACAGGCACACGCATTAACAAAATACTCGATATGGTCTCATGGCCTTCCTCAATGCGTGAAGTCTCGACAGGCAACACCACCTGCATCGCTGACCCATCCACTCAACGCTCGGTACTTCAAGCCTTAGGACAAGCCGAGTTTTCCGAGCAAGGCGCGTTCTTTATAGATCAGGAAGGCGATGCGGTTTTCTACAATCGAACCCAGACTATCCAAAAGGCTGGCGGTACTCCCACAGTCTTTAACCAGACCACAGGCATCCCATATAAGTCAGTTACCTATGCCTTTGACGATAAGCTCATCGTGAACAACGCCAATGTGACCCGAGTAGGCGGAACCAAGCAAACTGCCACCGATACGGCTTCGATTAACAATTACTTCATCCATACCATCAACGCAACCGATATGGTGATGGAAACTGATGCCGATGCCCTTAATGTGGCTCAGGCTTATGTCGCTTCGCACAAGGACACATCTATCCGAATAGACACCATGACGCTCGACCTTAATACCGCCAATTACTCGGCAGGCATCCAAGCAGCTTTGGGGCTCAGGTTCTTTGACCCCGTACAAATAACCAACACGACCGCTACTGGCTCGACCATTACCAAAACCCTTCAAGTGCTGGGGGTAAGCCATAACATCACCCCAAACACTTGGCTCACCACATTTACGACCCAAGAGCCTATAATTGACGGGTTCATTATCGGAAATGCGCAATACGGTATAATCGGACAAAGCGTAATGACTTACTAGGAGCAAAATGGCAACAGGATTTCCAGCAACAACAGGTGATGTGCTTTCAGCCGCGATGTATAACGGCTTGGTGACTTTCACCATTAACGCTCAAACTGGTACGACTTACACCGCGGCATCCACAGACCAGTATCAAGTGCTGGTTACTATGTCCAACGCATCGGCCAATACCTTTTACATTCCTACCGATGCCACCTATAATTTTCCAGTAGGAACTGCCATCACAGTCGCCCAAGAAGGCGCAGGCGTTACAACCATTACTGCGACAACTCCAGCAACCACAACCATTCAAAGCGCTGGTGCAACCGCTGGATCGCCAGTACTTGCCCGTTACAAGTCTGCCGTATGCGTAAAACTCGCAGCTAACTCATGGCGCGTTTATGGGGCTATTGCTTAATGCTTAACACAATCACCAGTATCCACGGCCCTGCTTTTACTCAACCAATAGTAACTGGCGGAACTCTTTATACTTCTGGCGGTTATAATTACCGAGTTTTTACAGGTAACGGAACACTTGGAATTACTGGCGGTTCTGTCACTTTTGATATTTTAGTAATCGGCGGCGGCGGCTCTGGGCAATCTCGCTACGGCGGCTCTGGCGGTGGAGCTGGTGGTTGTCAATATTCAACGGCGCAAACTTTAACTGCTGGATCTTATGCTGTAACGGTAGGCGCAGGTGGAGCAGCTAAAGCCTATGCAGGCGCAGGTAACGCTGGCACTAATTCAACTTTTAATACTTCAATTATTGGATACGCTGGTAGTGGCGGTTTTGATACTGGCGGCGATAATGGAGAAGGTTATGGCGGTACTTCAGGCGCGCCACAATCAAAGACAGGTGGCAGCCGTTATGTTTTCAGCGGTGGATATAATGAAAAAGGCGGTGGCGGCGGTGGAGCTGGTGCTAACGGATCCAGCCCAGCATATTCTCCCGGCGGCGCAGCTGGAAATGGTGGCGCAGGCTTAAATACTTGGAGCGTCAGGAGGTTTAGGTGGCGGTGGCGCTGCCGGAAATAATGCTTCAGCAGGAACTGCTGGTACTGCCAACACCGGAGGTGGTGGTGGTGGAGGTGGAAATAATAATGGCGCTGGCGGCAA
>OGWI01000100.1_pt1 | contig 10575 bp, 14 predicted proteins | sample 1576021 | NCBI WGS metagenome assembly OGWI01 (sample SAMN07581557, study PRJEB24739) | freshwater metagenome | place: Singapore | collected 2015-04
GTTTCCCAGTCACGATACCAACAGCAAAAGTGATTGTTAAATCTACAGTGCCCGATGGTTCTATTTCTTTTAAAAATTTGTCTCTATTAAAAGCAAATCTTGCACCCATGGCCATTGATGTTATATCTAATACACCTTCTTCGTTTGGAATTTCTTGTGTAACGATTTTTAAAGTATAAGAATTTAGAACAACTTTTTTCTTATCTCCAATAACAATAATAAATCTACCATCAAAATTATATTCGTTTTCAGTTGTATTTATTGTTTTCAAATTGTTAATTACAACATCATACAATTTATCAGCAGCTTCTAAAATGTTGTCAGGAACACCTAAAGCTTCGTTAAGTAGTCTTAATTGATTTTCGGATATGATAATTTTCATAATAATAAATATTTATTTTTCCAATAAGTTCAGATTGTCGTTATTTAAATTGTTTTCATCTTTATTAATTTTTTTTATAATCTTTTTGCAGAAGCAAAACGATTTTATGTATTCATGCGTGATGATCTTAAACCAATAAAGAGAGAAACACTTTTTATTGGATTACTTGAGGGCATCCATCCTGATGAAGCAAAAGTTGTAATTGCAGTTAAGGATCAAAAGTTGCATAAAATGTATCCAAAGATTACATGGAAACTTGTTTCCGATGTAAAGATTATTCCTGCTCCACCAGAGAAAGAGAAAAAGGTAGCAACAAAAACTGCTTGACAAATATACCAATTTGAGGTATAATATTAGTTATGGAAAAGCCAACTCTTGAATTCTTTGCAACATTGGGTCAATATGTATATCAATACATAGACTCTGAAGGTAAAGTATATTACACTGGTAAGGGTAATGGAGATCGTTGTTATGCTCACGTAGCTGACAAAGGATTTGATCCAGAACAGTGTTATATCCTTGCAAAGAATCTAGAGAAGTTTGAAGACAAGAAAGACTGGCAATCATTCTTGTTAGAGTCTTATTTGATTGCTACTTTAAATCCAGATGGTAATTCTGTATCTGGTCACTACAAGGAGTGTTTTGTTATGGCATCATTGTCCTCAATGTTCACAAACTATAAGAACGATCAGTATGATATGTTCGAAACATTACCATCTTGGTATGTTGACAACTATGATACATTCCGTGGTCGTCTGCGAGAAGTTAATCTAAATGCTTCCACTGCATTCTTTTTGAGCAATGCTCGAAACAAAATGTATATGATGTGGTGGTGGAATCCCAATTCAGAAGATCCTGTCAAAGTTACATTCGAAATCAATCTGCCTGATGGAGAATCTTTAACTGCTCAAAAGAAGCAGATGAAAGAGTGGCTGAAGGTAAATGGCTATTCTAAAACGCATGACGATGGTAAAGTGCAGAAATTTGCAGTATTCGCATCATCTATTGATGACGTGATTACATTGTTCAAAGAGTTTATGAGTTAATTGAAAGGAATATATTATGCCTAACTGGTGCAACAACTATGCGACTCTAACTGGTCCAAAAGAAAAAATTGATGCTTTGATTGTCGAACTACGAAAGTCTGATGAGCGTGATGAAACATATCAGATTCTGAATACTCTCCGCCCGAATCCATCAGGTGAATGGGAATATGATTGGTCTGTGAACAATTGGGGTACAAAATGGGATGTAAGTATCGCTGGCTATGAGATTGTAAATGAAAATACAGTATCACTTTCATTTGATTCTGCATGGTCTCCTCCGACTACTCTTTATGAATTCTTACAAGAAGAAGGATGGACTGTAGATGCATACTACTATGAACCTGGAGTGGGTTTCTGTGGACATTATTTAGATGGAGAAGATGATTTCTATGACTACAGTGGTATGTCAGCAGATGAAGTTGAAGAAACAATTCCCAGTGAAATTGATGAGATGTTCATGATTGTTGAAGACATGCGTCAGTGGGAAGAAGATAACCCAGATGAAGATTGGGATCCCGCTGAAGAACTGGATAAAATTGAGGTTCCGAAGTGAGACCATACGAACAGGTTGTTGAAGATTGGGTAAGAGAATATGTTTGCACTATGGATGAAGGTATTCTTAGACCAGGAGATCAGAGTGGTGTTGAACCACTTGGTGTAAAGATCATCTTTGACGGCTATGCTGATTTGGAAACAGATGATGAATACATTGAGGGTGGGAATCATTCATTAATGTCGTTTGCAGTATTTGTTCACAAAGATTCTCTTAATGGAGAAGAGTTTCCTGAGCATGAACAGACTCCATGGGCACTGATTCATCGTCCGAAAGAAGAAGTATGTATTTGGGTTTGGTATGATGAAAGAGATGACTCTATAGAAGTTGTATCATTTGAAGATGGATCTACAGAAATGAATCATGAAGAGATTTATCGTATTATTGATAAGTTAGACAAAGGTGAATATGGAGAAAGAAATGATTAAATTATTGATTGCTTTCTTTCTCGGTATGGTAGTAGCCACTGTTGGTTTTAGTGGTTTGGCGCAGTTCGCTGATAAGCAAGTAGAAAATGCTAAATTTATTATTAAGGAGAATGTGAAATGAATAGAAGTATCTTAGCAGTAGCATTGGTGGCAGTATTAGCAGCTGGTTGTGCTTCACAAAAACCAGCACCTGTTACGGAAATTAAAGACAAACTGGAACAGAAACCAGACATCTCTAAAGCAGAAGCAGAATTTATGTCGGTGACAGGAACTCTTCAATTACAGTTTTCTGAAGATGGTCAGTGGATCCTAATTAAATCTTCTGGAACAGCACCTGTCAACTTCAATCATCCGCAAGGTAGAGAAGATGCGTTTATGCTCGCCACAATGCGTGCTAAACGAAATCTAGCAGAGTTTTTAAGTAACGATCTTCGTTCAACAAAGGTTACAGAAAATCTAACCAAAACATCGTTGCGTGACTTGGTTACAAGCAACAATAGCGAAAAGCGTGATCGTAAAAAATCTGTAAATGAAGATGACGATAATCTTCCAGAAGGTGCGCAAGTTTCTGAAGAAGAACGACGCAGGGCTAATCGTATCGCACAATCTGTGACTGAGAGTATCACTGATAGTTCTCAAGCGATTCTTCGTGGTGCATTTATTGCTACACGAGAAGTTAATCGTGACAACAATATGGTTGTCGTAACAATGCAAGTATCTCGCAAAAGTATTAATGCAGCTGCACAAGTTCGGACTATGATGAATGGTCTGTGATGAGATCATTAATTCTTTCGTTGTTACTTGTTACTTGCATTGCTAATGCAAAAGAGATCACGACTGTAGGTATAGGTAGCACCTATGGTCGTGCTCTTGAAAATGCCAAACAAGAGGCACTTGAACAAGCAGCAAGCACGTTTTTAATGGCAGAGAGAACTGCTAAAAACTCGGCAGTAACTGAAAGGATTGATCAGTATAATGCAGGAATTATAAAAACATACAGAGTAACAGATTATCAGTATGATAACTTTGGTGTTTACAGAGTAACTATTGTTGCTGATGTTGTATCTAAAAAAGACAACTCAATGTATGATAAAAGTTCTGCCGAGTTCCAACCAAAATTTAAAGAGTTCCAAGAAAGACGTGTCATAGTTGATAGACTTGACGACATTAAAACTGCCATTTCTATTAATATGTTAAAGCCAGAATATACGATAGGTAGAGATGAAACTATTGTGAGTGTTGACTTGTCTTTTAGTTTACAACGAAAGTGGGTATCTGATTTAAAATCTTTTGCTGATGTAATAGATGAGAAAGGTAGCACTCAGAACAATACATATGAGAGTATTCATGGTGGTATTGTTTCTACATTACTTGGAAGTAATCCAGCTGCAGCATTGCTTGTAGCAGCAGTTGGTCCAGAAACTCCTCCAGTTAAAGATGAGATGATGGTCTGCTTTGCTGGGAGAAAACAGTCATTTATGCACTGTCAGAATGTTGGAGTCGATTTTAATAAATTGCCACCAACACCAACACTTGTTATTGTTGGAATAACAGACACAGACAAACATGTTTTGTATAAACAAAGATTAGACTTAGGACTATACGAATATGTATATCCAGGAGATAAAAGTTATCACTATTTCTTTAAGTCTTATAAGAAAACATTTAATCAACCTGCTCTTATTGTATATGATGATGAATCTTATGTTATGCGAGCTAAGTTCAGAATAGAAAACAGAATTGTTAAAGACATTACAACCATCAAAGCCACATTACAATGATAAATGATTACATAAATTTTCATATTGTTGATGATGTTTTCTCAAAAGAAACACAGGATGATATAGAAGATGCAGTTTATACAAAAATTTCATTCGGTTGGGTAGCCACAACAATCGGAAACGAACATCCTTGGAAAGATGCTAACATAAGAAAAAATGTTAAAGAATTTCCTTATATGCAACATGACATTATTAAAAATGGTGAACTTGCACCGAACATAGCACTTTCTCCTGTAGTATATGCGTTAGTAGATAAATTTGAGAAAACATTCAATATAAAAGTTAAAAATATACAACGAGCACAGTGTAATTTTACTTGGATTCAGCCTAATGGTCCACTTGTATCTCCAAGACATCGTGATTCAGTATATGACCATCATGTTCTTTTGTATTACATCAATGATAGTGATGGAGAAACAGTTATAGAAGTTGATGAAGAAACAAAAAGTGTCAGCCCTAAAAAAGGTAGGATGGTTATTTTTAATGGCAATAATTTTCATTCATCAACATCACCAAAAAAAACAAATAGATTTGTAATTAATATTAATGTGACCCTATGAAACAGAAATGGATTGATGCATTTATGGATACAGCTGAGAGGTTTGCTCAGCTGTCTAGTGCTAAACGATTGCAAGTTGGTGCAGTAGTTGTTAAAGACAATCGTATCATCTCAATCGGATATAATGGTATGCCATCTGGTTGGACAAACGAGTGTGAATATGAATATGTCGAAAATGACATTTATCGAGCCGACTATGGTAGATCGTATATTCTAACGAAAGACGAAGTTATCCATGCAGAAGCAAATGCTATTTCAAAACTTGCCAGAGATGGAGAATCTGGTAAAGATAGCACCATGTTTTGTACACATGCGCCATGCATTCATTGCGCAAAGATAATCTATGGTGCTGGTATTAAGAATCTCTACTACAGAAATTCTTATCGTGATACAGCTGGGCTGGACTTTTTAGAAAAGTGTTCCATTGTTATAAACAAAGTTGGTGATTGAAAAATAAAATGACAATCATACAATCGATTTAAATATTAAATCACTAAGTAGTAGAGTAATCCCTTACAACAACCCTCAACAAGGAAATAAAATGAAAACAGTCGGTGAAAAGTTAGAATCATTTGTGGTTACTGGTGTTAATCCAGGAAGTGATAAATTCTTTGATATTACAGAGAAGTCATTCGAAGGTAAATGGAAAGTTATTGTATACTATCCAAAAGACTTTACATTCGTATGTCCTACAGAGATTGTAGCATACGATAAATTGTTCCAAGACTTTGCAGATCGTGACGCAGTTCTACTAACTGGTTCAACAGATAATGAGTTCTGTAAACTAGCATGGCAGAATGCACATGAAGATCTAAAAAAGATCAAGCACATTCAGTTTGCTGATACACAGCGTGATTGGGATAGATCTTTAATCGAGCAACTTGGAGTGTTTTATGCACCTGCTGGCGCAGCATTGCGTGCTACATTTATTGTTGATCCAGAGAATGTTATTCAGCATGTAACTGTGAACAATCTAAATGTTGGTCGTTCACCTGAAGAAACGCTGCGTGTCCTTGATGCATTTCAGACTGGAGAACTTTGTGCATGTAACCGCACAGTTGGTGGAGAGACTCTATAATGGCATTTATTGACGCTGTTAAAGAAGCGTTGCCAGAATACGCAAAGGATACCAAGTTAAACTTGGACGCAGTCCTTTTGCGTAGCACTCTTGACGCTGATGAAGCGATGGGTTGTGCCGTCTCTGCATTGGCTGCAACTGGCAATGGTAAACTGTTAGGTGTTCTACTCGCAGATGCACCTGCTGATGCAAATGCTGCTATGACTGCTGCAAGTTTGATGGCGCAGAACAACGTATGGTATCCGTATGTTGAGATGGCAGACGATCCTGCTCTTGCTGGACTACCTGCACAATTGCGCATGAATGCGATTGCGACTCATGGTGGTACTACCAAAGAGAGATTCGAATCATATTCTCTTGCTGCATCTATCGTTGGTAAGTGTCACTTCTGTGTCAAAGCACACTATGATGGATTGAAGAAAATGGGCTATACTGTTGAACAATTGCGTGATATTGGTCGCATTGCTGCAGTGATGAATGCTTGTGCTAAAGTATTGAATAGTTAATGAATCCATATGATGTTCTTATTGATCCAAGTGAAAGTGCTTTCGCTGGTGTGTTCAACAAATGGCGATTTCTTCGTGTAAAGAAAATAGAACAATTCTTTGACAAAGAATGGTTTAAAGGTAAAAAGATATTGGAACTTGGGTGTGGCTATGGTAATGTCGGACATTACTTTAGCCTACTCGGTTGCGATGTTACATTTTCTGACGCAAGACAAGAATCGTTAGATATTGTCAAAAGTAAAAATCCAGAGTTCAAAACAATACAAATAAATCAAGAAACAAAATGGTCTATTGATGACCACTTCGATCTTATCATTCACTTTGGTCTTGGATTCCATTTAAATTACTGGGAACAAGATCTAATAAGAACAATCAAACACGCTGATAATATCGCATATGAAACAGCAGTCAGTCGATACAATATCGAAACAGAATATAAAGTAGTAAATCACAGCTATTCTTCTCGTGCGCATGGTCCATATGGGAATATTGGATCTTTAATTTCATCATCAAATATAGAAAATGTATTGATTGAAAATAAATGTTCTTTTGTTAGATGTGATGATAGTGATTTAAATTTACCAGATCTATATTATGATTGGTCTGAGGTAGATTTTGATACAACACATAAAACTGGTATAGTTAAATCTTATTGGGATAATCCACATTTTGGTGGCAGAAGATACTGGATGATTAATACACAATGAAGCATATAAAAATAATAGAGCAAAATTTAGATGTTTCTTCTATCTGCGAAGAAGTTGTTATCAAGAATTCTGATAATTGGAGAAAGAATCTACAGTTGGTTAAAGATGGTAAGATTCATTGTATGCCAAATAGAAAAATTGCAGAGAAGGATATTATTTTAATAGGTGGTCCATATAATGTAAACTTATCAGAGCAAGAACACACACATGAACAGTGGGTGAAAAATGGAAACAGATATGATGACCCATCTGTTGAGTTTAGAAAAACAGAATTGTTCGATGATTATCCTCTGTTGATGCAGTATCTATACTCTAGATTCCCATCTTTAAGAACAGAGTTGGCAAGAATTATTATTTCTAAATTGTATCCTGGAGATAAAGTAGTAAAGCATCACGATTTTGGTAGAGCATATAGAAAAAACAGATTTCATTTTTCAATCCAAGGTACATACAAGTATTATGTTGCTGATGAAGAATTGACTATTACTCCAGGAACATTATTCTGGTTTGATAACAAACAGCTGCATTGGGCAGAAAATGTTGGTGATGTCGATAGAATTTCTGTAATATTTGACATCGATCCTAATTATTGCAAAGATTTCAATCTACCAATCAATCATTACAGATATGTTAACAACATAGAAAAAAATGGCGTTTACTTTAGTAATGATATTGATGGACAAACAAAATTATTTTTGCACGAAAAACAAATTTAAACATATTTTTTGACTAAATAGAATATAACCTTACATCTTGTAGGGTTATTTACTTGACAAATAATCACTTTTAGGGAATAATACATTCTATTATGAAATTAAGATCCATATCCATGTTAGCGAAGCATCTACCACTATCAAGTGGCTGGACATGCGCACGCCCACAGTTTGGATATGAGATTAGAAATGATAGTGGGGGTTTGGCAAGTAAATAGACGAGTATCTGTATACTTCCCAAACCCTCTGAGATGAAAATCCAGAGGGTTTTTTGTTTTATAGTTCTTTAACAATTCAGGATTCTGTTGGGGTGTGGTGAAATGGTATCACACACGATTTTGATTCATGCGTTCTGAGTTCGATTCTCAGCACCCCTGCCAAGCGTTCATAACTCAGTGGTAGAGTATCTGGCTTTTAACCAGAGAGTCGAAGGTTCGAATCCTTCTGGACGCACCATATTGAAGTACATTACTCTCAGAACATAGAGTATCCGCAGAGAGGACTGATCACGGAAAGCTGCACAGTCGCCGACTCAGTAATGTACTTCAATATGGTCAGTGGTGTCGTTGGTGTAATGGAAGCACTCAACTCTGTGAAAGTTGTAGCACGAGGTCGGTACTCGTACGACACCCCATGCAACTCTAGCTGATGTGGTCATAGCGGTGGTCTGAAGAGCCATTGAAACAGGTTCGATTCCTGTGGGTTGCACCAATTTATACCTGATTAGCTCAGTGGTAGAGCATCGTCTTGATAAGGCGAGGGTCAGTGGATCGTTCCCACTATCAGGTACCATGGTGATGTAGCACAGTGGTAGTGCAACTGCTTCATACGCAGTAGGTCGTTGGCTCGAATCCAACCATCACCACCAAGTTTTATGCATCGTTAGCTCAGTGGTAGAGCGTCTCCCTTACAAGGAGAGGGTCAGTGGTTCGAAACCATTACGATGCACCATACCCGATTAGTGAAATGAATATCACGCAGTGCTACGAACGCTGAGTTGGGAGTTTGATTCTCTCATTGGGTGCCAAGTTTTGGAGAGTGGGCAGGATGGTAATGCAGCGGATTGCTAATCCGTAGATTCACGAAAGTGGGTCATAGGGTTCGACTCCCTAACTCTCCACCAGTTTGCTCCTGTGGCGCAATTGCAAATGGAAGACGCATCTGTTCAAGAGACAGACACAGTGTGGGTTCGAATCCCATCAGGAGCACCATTTGACATGCAAGATTTGTTGAGGTATAATTAGTTTATTGCGAGTGTGGTGTAATGGTAGCCACAGGAGACTTAAAATCTCCCGACGAAAGTCGTGTCGGTTCGACTCCGACCACTCGCACCAAAGTTTATGGAAGTGTGGCAGAGTCTGGTTTATTGCACCTGTCTTGAAAACAGACGGATAGAAATGTCCCGTGAGTTCGAATCTCACCGCTTCCGCCAAATTGCGACTGTAGTTCAGTGGATAGAACAACTGCCTTCTAAGCAGTGGGTCGCAGGTTCGATTCCTGCCAGTCGCGCCATTAATTGGGTCTGTAGCTTAATGGTAAAGCAGCCGACTCATAATCGGTTGAGTCTAGGTTCAATTCCTAGCAGACCCACCAGCGCACAGGTGACTGAATGGTAAGGTAGCAGTCCGCAAAACTGATGTTCGTGAGTTCGATTCTCACCCTGTGCTCCAGATAGTTATTGACATGCAACATTGTTTGATGTAGAATTATGTTTCTGTTCTGAAAGTCCTCTCTAAGTCTACGGTAAATACGGAGCATGAGGCGAGTATGATGGTGTTATCAGTGAGTTATTCCTCACAGTAATGACACCAGTTGGGAGACTACTTGTTGAGTAGTTTTGTAGAGATGCGATGGGATAGGTTTACGCACCAAGGGGCTTCCTCTACACCATGCACGATTCGTCTATCGGTTAGGACACTGCCCTTTCACGGCAGGAAGAGGAGTTCGATTCTCCTATCGTGTACCATTAGTTTTGCTGATTGTAAGCCATGGGCTTGATCATGCCTGAGTAACTATGACGATAAGATGTAAACTCGAGTAAAGCATATGAGTCATAGCAAATAGTGCAGTCAGCAAAACTAATGGGTGTTGAGCAGAACTGGTTACTGCACCTGACTGTAAATCAGGCGTCTTATGGCATATGGGGTTCGAGTCCCTAAGCACCCACCAAATTTTAGATGGAGTCGGTATCTCCGACTAGTGTGACCCGCATGAAAAGTAGTGTGATGACTACGGGTGGTTCTGGTAGTTAGGCTATGCCATGGCAACATGGAGTGCAGTCCTACCACATCGAAAGATGCAGTCAAACCGAACTGGCGTTGGCAATACGAGAGTCCTTGGGTTGGTTAGCGGATGGAAGGAAAAGCAGGTACGCTGGTAGATATCTTGGCAGTAAGTCTTTTCTATATGTACCGCAGGTTCAAGGAAGCACCTAATTTATGGCGTGTTAGTTCAGTTGGTTAGAATACTGCCCTGTCACGGCAGTGGTCAGGGGTTCGAGTCCCCTACACGTCGCCAGATTTTTGCGAGGAGAATGAGAATTCAAGTGAGTTTCATATGCTCACCTCCGTAGGTGCGACTCCTACCCTCGCTACCAGTTATAAGTAGTAAACTGCTCTCTTAGTATAATGGTATTACAGTGGATTTGTAATCCTCTGATGGCAGTTCGATTCTGTCAGGGAGCACCATTAACAAAAATGAAATTTAATTTTACTCACGATAACATAGGTAGTTAATTCTTCTTTATATGATTTCAATTCATCAATATTAGAAGAATCTAGTTCTACAACAAATCTGTTATCGTGAGTAAAATTAAATTTCAT
>OGWI01000101.1_pt1 | contig 10540 bp, 26 predicted proteins | sample 1576021 | NCBI WGS metagenome assembly OGWI01 (sample SAMN07581557, study PRJEB24739) | freshwater metagenome | place: Singapore | collected 2015-04
TGGTACAAAGTGTGTGATTATTGGGAGGGGAAAATGAACTGGCATTATGGTCAACCTATTATAAATGGATCATATATTTGTTGTATCAAGGGTTATTCGTCTCCTGTTGATCTTATTTGGAATAAAGAGGAAGGTGGATGGGGTGATTGGTGGCACGGTGAATATGATGATGGTTTGGCCGAATGGAATCAGTTTGACAATACTCTAGTGGTATGCTATATTGGTTTTGATGAGATTCCTATGCCGGAGAATTGGTGATTAAAACTGAAACTCTTGAACTTCAAGAACTAAAACAACTTGTTAATGAGTTTTTGGATGCTATTTATCATGTGCCTTTTAGGGCTGTAGATTGCGACCAAGATACTGTTGAAGATTTGTGGGAAAAGTTGGCCGATGCTGTTGATTCAGAAAGGAGACGATATGAAAACTGAAACTCTTGAACTGACTAAAACCGAACTTAATTATATGTTGAATCTCGTATATGAAAATATTCGAGAAGGATGGTATTACGGTAATAAGAAACAGTTTGAAAAAATGCAATCTAAGTTGCTTGATAAACTGCTAGACCTCGATCTGCCAATAGTAGATCGTATGGATGCTCCGTACTGGCAACCGTATGAAGGACAACCTAAACCAAAACGGACAGAGAATGATTATCCAAAGGATTATCCGTCGTGACAACAGAAGAACAAGCAAAGATTATTAGATTGTTTACAGAGCCTCATCCAGAATATGGTATTCTTGGTGCTATTACATATACTGGTGGTGAGCGTTATGGTTTTTTTGAAAAGGATGGGGTTGTTAGTATGATACCTTTATGGATGGTGGAATAATGGCTAAAAGCTTTAAAGATTTGAATACTGGGGCCGCGAAAGATATGACTCATGATCAGGCTATGATTTATATTATTAACTTTTTTAACTCTCGTATGAGTGCGATGAGTAATGCTAATAGAAATAAGGTTAAAGAGTTGATCGAATTGCATGAGATTGCTCTACCTGAACTTGTGAACAAATACGTGGAGTTAGTTCTGGAAAACTCCTAGCCGCCAAAACGGCAGGAGCCGCGGCCTCGCTGCCAAAATGACAGGATATTTTTCTTATAGATTGGTATTGACAGTGCCGATACTTATGATAGACTTAAGGAAACAATGGACGGGGATAGCCACAATGATATCAAAAGAGGCTATCTGAAATGTTGGTCGAGTATGGCGGAAGCCGACATTGTTTTTCCTAATCCTTCGGATTTGGCAGTCGTGGCGATAGTCAGCGAGAAATTAAAGGTATTGACAAGAGTTGGTCGATAAGGTATACTATGAATATGAAAAAGAAACCGCTACACGGCGAAGTGCGATTCCACCTGAGTAACGGGCCTCACTATATGTTTTGGCAAGTTAAAGTGAAGCAGGGTGGTGAAACTGTTGATGTGTATTATTATAACCCCAAAGAATATCAGTTGGAAATGAGAGGTTGCGTATTGTGGAATAGGCCAAATAAGGCTAAACAGGTATTTGAGGCTGGTGTACATGATGTTAGTGGCTGGGTGAGGTGTGAGGAGGTTATGCTTCGCAAGGATTTTCATCCGATTTTGCCTGTTGACAATCTTGAAAAGTTGTTTTATAATCCAATTCGCGACCCGTTCTGGCGACGAGAAAGCGACTCTAACGAGTTTATTTGGGATGGTAGCGAGTATGCTACTCTGATTACTAACGGCAAACAAGTTTACATTCTAGAAGAACGCGATTGTGCGTTTGATGATCTTAGAGAAATAGACCCAAAGTATTTAGGAGATTTTACGGTATGATTAACGTTGGCATGACGATTCGTGAGATGGTGAGCATTGCTTCTAACCCCAGTTGCAATGGTGATCTGTACGAGAGGATCATCAAGGCTCTGGAACTGGCCACTGCCAACGAGAAGTTGCTGGTGGCTTGCAATGGCGCACAGTACGATGGACAGTATTGGGATCACAAGATCGCTGCAATCAAGAGTCTTCGTTTGGCTACTGGTATGGGATTGAAGGATGCTAAGGATTGGATTGAGGAGGCTGTGAGCTATAAAACCATGTTCACCAAGCCGCTTGATCCCGAAGTGGCACACCGGTTGTGCGACGAACTGAGCAAGTGTGGTTGCTCTTGCTGGACAACCAACGCTTGACCTAAAGCCAACTGCCAAAATGGCATGCGGCCCGCGAAAACTGCCAAAATGGCAGACGCTGCAAATCTTGTGCCAGAGCAAATACTATGCCACAAAAAACTTTTTTCAACTGATTTTTTTTGTTTGACATTCAAGGAACCGTTGGTAGAATACCGATATAAAGGTAAGAAAGAAAAGAGGTAACAATGATTAGCGATTGCTGTGGTGTTGTGGTGCGGTTTCAGGATATTTGCCCACGATGCGGTGAGCATTGTGTGGATAATTCGGATGATGGATATGATGCGGCTCGTGATGCACACTTGACCGGGGAAGGTCCGGCCTTTACTCGGTCTCAAATTGAGGAAGATCGGGCTTGGGAGACAGAATGTCGCCGGAACCGTTGGTAGTCCCCCGATAGTGGGGGTTGATTATTAGTCTAGTTCAGTTACAATCCATTCAAGGAACACAAGAATGACCAAGTTTGCAATCATCGAAAACGCTAAGCGTACCGCCAGAATGTGCTTTGTCGGAATCGCTATTCCCCACCAACCTAGTCTGGTCGATGGTATGTTCGGGCCGATCCGGTCGGAAAAGATTTTGAAGTTCAACCGCAAGATTTTGCGGAATATGGGCAAGCGTAAGGTCGAGAAGGTTGATCCCCGCATGTTGGGGGGTGAAGATACCATGATCGTGAAGGTGGGCAAGCCGGGTAGTCGTGAGCGGGTTGAGGCTTTGCGGTCACAGTACGAAGCCATCGACGCAACCGATGAGAATCTCTCCCCCTTTGGGTGGGATGGAGATTGACCCCCCCTATAGGTAGGGCATACATACGTTCTCCCCCATATGGGGGTAGGGACTGCCAAAATGGCATGGGCCGCGGCCCCGCTGCCAAAATGGCAGGCCAGCAAATCTTGTGCCGCAAAAATTATTTTTTCCGCTCATTTTTTTAGTTTGACAAGCCGATATCATACTGTAGAATAAGCGTATCACAAGGAGAAAATCATGCTTCACGATTTTGATGAGATCAACGCGATTCTGCACAGCATGGCCGACGAGGGTACGTTGGAGCCGTTGGCCGAACCGATTGATTGTGAAGACTGCGGCCCGTTTGATTACGCCGAAGTGACCGGCTTGTGGGATGAAATGTATCCCGAGCCGGAAGAAATGGTTGACGAGAACGGTAACGTATGGTATGTTAGTTGAAATAGCATAAAAATAACTGTACCCTATAAAAACGAAAGAGAAACATGGTTGTCTGCAATCGCAAGATTTTGAAAATTGAAGTCACAAGAGATTGTCCTGATCGGTTGTTCGATATTGGCTTGCATTTTTCCAGAGAAAGACCTATTCTGTTCAATGTTGGTTTTTTTGGTCGTGTTCTTTGGATTAGTTTTTTTGAGGCTATCGACTAAGGTACAGTTATGAAGAACTACATGAGAATTGTAATACAAACCCCTTATGGCAAGTATTATGGAAAAGTAGAAGAATACTCTGAGAAGGCATATGAGCAGGCTTATGATGCAATGAGAACGATCTACAACGCTCAGTATTTTTCATTCCAAACTGACGAAGATGGAACTGTTGTCTTTTTTCTCCCAACTGTCTTACAAAATAGTGTTGTAACTATTGAGGTTATTGATCCATTGAGGTTTATAAAGCATGAGTCACCCTGACCCCCTGTATGATCCCGAAAACTCTTATGAGGATGATGATATGATTGTCGAAGACGAAAACTATGATGATTATGAGGATTTTTATCACGATGATGACGATTCGTATGATGATAGTATGGATGGCGATCATGAAAGTGCGTTCGGTTCCTGCGGATGGGGAGTTGACGAATACTACAATGACACACCCATGTATGATGATTACTACGGGGGTGAATAACTAATGAATGGTATGACTTTGCAAGATTGGATCAAGTGTTACATTCCATCAAAACAGGAGAAGAATCTTATGAAAGTGACTGTGACTCATACTGATACTTTTTGTGGCGAGCCTAACTATGGTTGGGTAAAGCGTCATGAGTTTGTTATCAATCGTAATGCTTCTCAACGTAACATTACTCGACAGGCCAAGAGTTTGGCCGGAATGACAGGAGTAAAGAGCGATACTTTTGATTATGATACTGGTTTGACTATCAAGCCGCGAGGATATCATCAGGTTATTTTTGTGGATTTTGAATAAGTAAAACCCCGATCTGCCAAAGTGGCAGCGGGGCCGCCCGATCTGCCAAAATGGCACACCGTATGCTATTAGCAAAAATTGTGCCACAAAAAATCTTTTTCCGCCTAATTTTTTTAGTTGACATTCAAGCATAGAGCGATAGAATACCGATATAGAGAGCAGACAGAACGAACTCACTAACTACATGGAGAAAGTGAAAATGAATTATTCGGCCGCCGTATCTATGGTTCGTGGCAAGCGTAACGCCAACCGTCGCAAGGTTGGCAACAATACCTACGCCGAGATTCTGCATGATGGTACTGTGGCAATCAAATTGCATAGTACCTATGTTGTGAAGATTCATCCCGACAATACTTATACATTGAATAGCGGTGGCTGGCAAACTGTTACCACCAAGGATCGAATCAACCAGTATAATCCACGGCGAGTGTATCAGCGAAAGTATCAGTGGTTTGTGAACATCAACGATAAGGAATACCCCTTTATGGATGGTATGGTGGTGGGAGCCTAATAACACTAACACCGAAATGCCAAAATGGCAGATCGGCCGCCCGGCCTGTCAAAATGACATCTAAATATTTTTTGGATTTTTCTCTTGACACTGGCCGATAATAGAATAGAATCAGGGTATCATGAGCAAAGCAAATAAAAAGTACGATTCGATTCATCTCAACGTAAAGCCGATATGGGAAGTTGGTCGCGGACACGCCAACCATATCAGCGGTAGCGGTTCTCACGACAACCGCCCGAAGCGTGGGCGAACTCGTGCTGATCAGAAACGTCGTGCTATCAGGGACTACGACTAGTATTACCTAATCCTACGGATTTGGCTAGATGGGCTGTAGTCAGCGAAAAACTATTTTCTTTTGTTGACAACCATAACCGTAAATCTATAATCTATTCATCATAGGAGAAAAAAAGATGAACGGATACGAACTGATGGCCCAATTTGAGCAGATTATCAAGGGTATGATTGTGGTTCCCAACCACTGGCTTCCCGAAGATTTTCGAGATAATCGCACCGATGGTGTTTCGCTGGCCGATCTGGAACGTAAGTGTGACTCACGAGATAGCGTAGAAACCGATCACCAGATCGAGAAGCGTAAGAAGGACAAGCGTATTGCTATCTATGCTGCTATGATCGAAAATGATCAAGAAATAACCTATCTGCCAAAATGACAGGTGGGCCGCACTTTCTGCCAAAACGACAGAAGATTTTTTAGGTTGACATTCAAGAATTGGTTGGTAGAATACCGATATATCTAGCAGAGAGGAGAAGTTGAAATGAAAACCAAGTATGTATTTGTGCTAGAAGCAGATTCTTTCCCTCCAAAAGATTTGGAGCGTTGTTACATTTTCGACAACTTTGACGATGCACGATCTTTCTATACAGGAAAGGGATATGATCTTGAGTTGTATTCATGTGATAGTATGTTCTGTATTTCAAAAACTCTAAACTGGCACGGAGATGTCTTCAAGGGTTTGTATCACTAAGGAAGTTTTATGATTGAAGTGGCAATGTTATTTATGGGATTGTGGCTTTTGATTGTATTTACTTCTGTTTGTGTGTGGATTGTGGATATGGGAAGTGAATATGATGATTGGCAGAAGAATGTGAGTGTTGATGATCTTAGGGAATTGGATAAGATTCTAAAAAACTAAAGAAAGGGGCTACGGATGGCCGATCTATATATAGACTGGACTAGTTTTTGTGTTGGACTTGTTGTTGGTTTTATTTGTGTTTGCTTTGTTTCTAATCTGGTTTTTCCAATAAGGAAAGATTGAATGAATAATGCAGATAAAATGCTGCTCACTTTTAGTTTCATTCTGGGTTGCATTGTAACATATTTTGTCAACTAACTCTAACTGCTGCCAAAATGGCAGCTTCCGCGGCCCCTCTGCCAAAATGGCAGAAGTTTTTTCTACATTTTTTTATCTTGACAAGCCGATAATAGAGTATAGAATAGAACTAACAGAGGAGAAAAACAGATGTTTACGCGATATGCTATGACTAATGCTGTAGATCGTTGGGTGAGCCACGATGGTGGTACGATTACTTTTAGTGGTACAACTACTAGTGGTCGTTCATTCAATATCGTCACCTATCTCGACGATGCTAATCGGTGGATCAATGGAGAGAGTATCCAAAACTGTTTTCCGTATTTGAGTGCTGATGAACGTGAGATTCTGCTGAGTGGTACTAGTCCTAGTCAATCGCATGAATAACGATTTTTGCTATTCTGGTATCACTTGGAAAGTTTATAGATATTCCCATACTTTTGTGGGATATGTTGTGGCATCTTCACAATATCATGCACAGATTCTAGCCAAAGAAAAGTTTGGGGATTTTGTGTGGATTGAGCGAGTGTATTGTCCTGCCTAATCCTTCGGATTTGGCTAGTGTGGCTGTAGTCAGCGAAAGTTTTGGTGGCTTGACAACCGATAAACATAGTGTAGAATCATAGCAAAGGAGACAGTTATGAAGGCTATTGCTACCGAAAACGATCAGATTATGATGGATATTATGGATTTTGTGCGAGCAATTGTAGGAATAGCCGAAATGCACAATGTTCCAGCACAAACTAGGGCTAACGCGATCATGATGGCAGAAAAAAGTTTTCATAGATTCATTATGAATAAAATGTTGGAAAAGTGTAAGAAAAAGGCTGTTCCGTCCTCTAACTAAAAGGTGATTATTTATTCCAAACTGGTGCTTGAATAAGTTGACGGTTGAACATAGTGATCCCGCTATGGTGGATCGTTTTGAGCAAGCGTACAATGCTGGCAACGCTTGTAATGAGTTTATTCCCATGCCAGAGGATATTGGTGATGAATGGTTTGATTGGTGTGTAGATAACTGGGGAACCAAGTGGGATATTGGGGCCGATATTGGTACAGATAAAGAGGAACGTTATGGGCTAAAGGCTACGCGAGTTGGAAACCAGATTAGTTGTAGTTTTGACTCTGTTTGGTCGCCCCCTATTGGTTTGTATGAAAAACTGGTAGAGTTGGGATACAATGTAAAGGCAAGTTATTTTGAGCCGGGAATGGCTTTTTGTGGTATTTATGATAATGGTTTTGATAACTATATCGAATATACCAACAAGGATATGATTCCTGTAGCCTTGTGGAATGAGTTTGATATGGAACACTTTTTCTCTGATGATGAGATAGAAGCATAAAACAAACCCCGATCTGCCAAAACGGCAGCGGGGCCGCACAAACTGCCAAAATGGCAACAAAGATTTTTCTAAACCCCCGCTTGACAAAGGCCGATAATAGAGTAGAATGCGAGAAAGGTTCCAATAACAACGAAAGGGTTTTTATGAACGATGCTGTGCTGTTTGGTTCGATTTTTGCTGTCTCTGTTGCTGCTGTGTGTGCTTTTGCTTGGTTTCATGTTTATCGTGGTGTGCATGATAGTCTGTCTAATGCCAAGGTTGGTAGCGTTTACAACTTCAAGTATTTGCAGCCTGTGACTGATGTTCCAGAGCGTTTTATGGCTAAGGTGATTAGTGTTCAGACTTTTACTGATGATTATCTCGGTCGCTTGAATCGTAAGAGTCGCTATCGTCGTAATGATCCTGAGTTTCAGCGTAGTCGTAATCTTGTGACTGCCCAGACTTTTGATGGTAAGATTAGGAACTTTTATGCTGAACGCACTACTGATGTGCGTAGACCACTGCTTGGTGCGGTAGTCTTCAAGACCGGCTTGGCCAATCTCCTCTTTTGAGGGGGTTGTGCCAAGGGAACTGCCAAAACGGCAGCCCGGCCGCACTGTCTGCCAAAACGACAGGAAAGTTTTTGTGGATTTTTTCTCTTGACAAGCCGATACTAGAGTGTAGAATGAGGGAGTAAGACATGGCGAAGTGATGTAATGGTAGCATACGATCATGCTTGGCTTTGCTGGGCATGTATCGAGAGGTGGTTCGATTCCACCCATTCGCCCCTAGTCACCAACGAAAATCCGATTCATTCGGTGTTATACTCTTGACAAGTAGAGAACGTATGCTATATTGGTGCCACATGGCTAGAGTACGCGAAGTGGGACTTCGAATAGGGTAACCCCTGTTGTATGATGATCACATACCAGCCGTTCGACTCGGCCCTTTGCCTCTTGACAAGCCGATAATAAAGTGTAGAATACGAATATACAAGACAGCAACAGTAGCCCAAGAGGATGAATACTCCCTCTGCTGTTGTTGGATCGGCTGAAACGTGTTGACCGTGCGTTCAGTCTAAAATATAACGGTTTCGATCATTGACAATTCAAAAGGGACTGCAAGGTTGCGTGAGCAACTCCCCAAAGCCAAACCGTCTGCTATGATGGAGAGGCGGGCAGTGATAATAGATGGTCAAGTTGCGGGTCGAGGTGATAGCACACTGTTGACAACCCAAAGTGAACCCATCCGTCCCTTACATTATAACCCGCTGGGACGCTGGCGGCGAAACCCTCGCAAGGTGAAAGAAACTTGTGCATTGCACTTTATATTTTAGAGGGGATGTGGGATAATAAAGATGTGACTCCCACACAATACAAATCTGCTGATAGTTTCCTTAGAAATAAGGTTGAATAAATATAGTGCCGAGTGCTTATTCGTAAAACTATCAGTTTGTCGGCCAAAATGACAGATGGGCCGCCCGGCCTGCCAAAACGGCAGAAGTTTTTCCTTATATTTTTTCACTTGACAAGCCGATAATAGAGTGTAGAATGATTGAAGAACAAGCAAACGCTTGTTGGTTATGTCGGGCCGAGTAGCCGGTAAAAACGGTAGTTGATGTCCTAGGAAACGTCTGCTACAATCGGTCCTAACAATACAAACTCCGTGTGGGTTCGAGCGGGGGAGGATACTAAAGCGGTGAAAGATTCCGCATCGGATCGCTACCATACAAACTTGCGTAGGTCTAGCGACTAGATTGGGATAACCACTTCGATTATAGATATACATACCAAGTTGATCCCTGGTAAAAAACTGTATATCGTTGCCTGTTGGGGTTATACAATAGGCTAGAAGTCCAATCTAAGAGGGTGCGAATCCTTCTCTACGCTTCAATACAATGGCTGGGTAACCGTCGAGTGACCCGGACTGCCGTAGCGGGCAGAACGCTAATACCCGGTATGCGTACTCGAACAGCCGTTCAATACAACCAGTAATCGCCGCCAAGAGCCAGACGGATTGAGTCATGACCAATCTTAGGAAGGATTTCCGTGGGCGGTTTCCATCCGATCCTGACAAGGGGCAATCGTGTGGGTTATAGGAATCGGGGCGTAAAAGATTCCGCTGGTTACAACTCTGCTGATAGTTTCCTTAGATAAGGTAAAACCTTGAGGTTGAACGGATTAGTACCGAGAGGCTGTTCGTAAAACTATCGGCGGTCGGTACATTATATGCCAAAATGACAGGTTGGGCGGCCCCTCTGCCAAAATGACAGATATTTTTTATGGATTTTCTTCTCTTGACAAACCGATAACAGACTGTAGGATACAACTATGAAGATTACAGCAAAACAAAATGCACGAAAGTGGACGAAAGAACGCTTGAAGCGACATCCTGGCTTTTGGGAAGTTGAACAGGATAGGAAATCTGTATCTTGCTGGCCGGGCGAAGATGCTATTTTGATGAAAAATAAAAGTGATGGATGGAGCGGTTGGTTTCCGATAAAAGATATTGACATTGTAGAGGACGAAGGGTAGAATGGTGAAAAAGGAGAGAAATGTGAGTTATTGGGATCCATATTGGACATTTCCGCGGTTTCCTGAGAATGATACTTTCCAGATTCGTTATCTGTGCTGGAGAGCATGTGGGGAAGATCGTGAAACTAGCACACGCCTTGCTAATGAAGGTTATATGCCCGCTAGTTGGTGGATGCTTTATAGAGATGATGGGAGGTAAAAAATGACAGTTGACGAACTTATTGAGCGGTTGAAGAACTATCCGGGTGATATGAGGGTTCTTACTCTTGGTTATGAGGGTGGGTTTAATGATAGTATGGTGTGGAGTGATGATATTGTTTTTAATGTGCATGATAAAAATACTTGGTATTATGGGCCTCATGAGAGTCAAAGGTTTGTTGACGGGGCTACTAGTGGTACAAAGTGTGTGATTATTGGGAGGGGAAAATGAACTGGCATTATGGTCAACCTATTATAAATGGATCATATATTTGTTGTATCAAGGGTTATTCGTCTCCTGTTGATCTTATTTGGAATAAAG
>OGWI01000102.1_pt1 | contig 10527 bp, 14 predicted proteins | sample 1576021 | NCBI WGS metagenome assembly OGWI01 (sample SAMN07581557, study PRJEB24739) | freshwater metagenome | place: Singapore | collected 2015-04
GTTTCCCAGTCACGATACTTAAACTGCAGGATGAGAGACATCTAATTTATCAATTCTGTCTAAAGATGATAAGATGTCATCTTCAAGTAACTGCGATGTTTCTTTTTCTGGAATTATTTTTGATACATCTTTGTGCGAGTTTTGTTTTACTGCGCCAGCTTTATATCGTTCAAGAACATACTCATCATACAATTGTGGATCAACATACTTGATAAGATTACCAATGTTAGTAGAATGACCACAGTTGTGGCACTTACAAAACAAATCAGTTTTTGCTCTGTAAATATATCCTCGTGCCTTCAACTTATTTTTAGATGAATCACCACAGACTGGACACGAATAGTTCCAGAGATAATCGTTCTTTTGTTTGAAATTTCGCAAGCGACTACCCAGTATTTGGGCATACTTTGCATCAATGTATAACATAACAACTCCAAATGTAGAGTATGTATTATACTCTACGTAACATTATAAAGCAAGTTTACTTTAGATATTTTGCAATTTCGTTGATGTGTCCTAGCAGATATCCTAATACTGCAGCACCACCAATTACATACCATTTCCACTTTTCAAGATTGCTAATTCTTGAATCCATCTTTTCCATATCTTCCACAACATCTTTTCTTATTTCTTCATGCTGTGCCTGAGAAATTTGTGAATTTGCATTCATCTTATGTTCGATACGAGTTTGCATATCGTCAATCTTGTCAACAATCTCACGATTACTTGTAGTAATGCGTGAGTGCAACTCCTTGATGTCGTGCTTTACCTCTGCCATATCTTCTCTGATGGTTTCTACTTGTGCTTCCAATTTAGCAATTCTCTCTGGTGTTTCCATTATTAGACCCAGTTATTTATTTTTTTGAGTTGGTTCATAATACTCTTTGTACTTAATAATAATTGTACGTTGAGTATTGATAAAGTTTCTCAAGTCAGCAATTGTTAATGCAAGTTGCTGATACCCATCATCTGTGATAGCAAACAGAACTAAGTTTTGACCCTTTGCTTCCATTTGCTTAAAAATTTCTTCTGCGTTATCTGGCGTTACGATAACCCATTGAATTGGTTTTGCTTTAAGTGGTTCTGGATCTGCTAAATCAAGACGTGTTTTATCAACAGGTTTTGTGACAACCTCAATCGGTTTGGTTTTTGTACCAAACAAATCAAAACTCGCACATCCAGAAAGACTACTGACCAGCAGTAGGCTTGTAATTAGGATTAGCGAGCGATGGACATTCTTTGTTGATTTCACTTGGAAGTTTAGCATTTTTCTCAGCATCAGTTAAAGGCGCACCACTTGCTATTTCTAAACAGCGCATGGCATTTACAGTTCCACGATTTACTGCAGTTTCAAGAGACTTTGGTTTTGCTGCAGCAGCTTTGCCGAAATCTCGCTTTGATCCATCTTTCGATGTTGTAAATCTATCTTTCAAATTATCTAAATCTTTGTTTTGTAATTTAATAGTAGTATTTAATTCGTTGTTAATGTCTTTTATTTTTTGTTGATCTGCTTGAATTTGTTTGATTGTTTCTTGTTGTTGCTGAACTGCCTCAGTCATCTTGCGAGTATTTTCTTGACTCACTGCCAAGTCAGCACGTAATCCAGTTACGTACCATAAACCACCAGCAATTACAAGAGTGATTACTAGTGCTACTATTGCTTTGATAATCGTGCCAATTGGTAAAGGAAACATCGATTTCTTAGGTGGTTTTAATTTCAGTCGCATTAATATGTTTTCTTCTCGCCATCAACTGATATTTTTTAATATTCTTTTTATCGATTTTTGGTTGATCTGTAGAAACAGCAGCACCTGTAGCATTTGCTGGTGCCTCTTCTTCTAAAAATCTCTTAACGATAATTTCTTCTTCAACTAGTGTTACATTATTTTTTAACACTTCCATAATTTTTGTGTAGCGTTCTTCCATAAGAGAAGTAGTTCTACTGCCATTCTCATAGTATTCTTTAACTAAGAACAATGCTGCAATTAAACTTTTTAATTTACTTTCGCCACCAGGAAGTTTATTAATAATTTTCTTCATGTTGAAGACGAGGCGATGCAGATACGAATACGCATCCTTCTCTTCTGATGTTTTAAGAGAAGATGCTTTTTTTAAATTCTTGCCAGTCTTGTCGATAATACCTAATTTGTATGCGGTTGTATCTTCAAATGAAGTTACAAGCATTGACAATATTTTGTATGCAACAAGATTGTCTACTATTCGGCTCATTAAATCTTCCTTAGTGTTGCGATAATTTTTTCATCTAAAGAAACATCAGATAGAACAATACCATATTCTGGTAGAGTTTCTGGCATTCTGTTTAGATAAACAAGAAACGTAACGAGAGCATCCCAATTAGATTCTTCAATTTTATAGAATAACATCTTAGTAGTAGCATCACCAAAGATATTGTAAAGGACAATTATATGATTGAGTATTAATCTTTCTCTCAATTCTCCATTGTTCTTATATCTGGATAATAATTTTTTAAGATATAAGAACTTCTTCATATCCTCTTCAAACTCGGCTAAACTATGACACTGCGGATTGTCATAATGATGCATTGCATAAAGAAGAAAATTACTCTCGTTTAATTTCTCACTAATCATACTATCTCACGTAATTGAGGGGAGCCAATCTCCCCTCGAATAATTATTTATTAGGCATCAGCACCAATTGTAGTATCATCAGTATTATCGTCGCCAGTCATAGAACCCATAGCAACTAGAACTTCAGTCTTGTTACGAGTACTGCCTTGTGCATCAGTGTATGTGCTAGTAGTAACCCAACCTGCGTGAGCAACACCCTTTGCTTTATTTGCAGCAATCGCTGCTTCTGCTGCAGAGATACCTTCAACAGCTGCTTTACCAGCAGTGTTTAGATATTTTGGTTTATCTGCTTCTTGGTCTACATTTCCCCATAGTGCCATTTTAATTCTCCTTGTTTATTTAATTCTAGGACCACGAGCACCAGACTTTGCACCTGCTGGTCTACCACGTCCTCGTTTTTGAGTTTGATTATCATCTTTTGCATCGAAACCTTGTTCGTCTTTTTCACGCTCTTTCTTTGCGTATTCAGAACCATAAGTTCCAGTGTGACGATACACACCACCCTTTGCTTCATATTCGAGCATCATCATGAATTCTTTATAAGATAACATTTCTGTTTCCTCTTTCTTTGTACCTCTATCTGCTTCTAGTTTAGCAGCAATCGCCATTTCACGACGCTTCTCTTTGCTCTTACCTGCAAATTGTGGAGCATCAGATGCTTGGAAATCTTTAATAACATCGCCCATCTTTGATGTAGCAAGATTGATTTTTTCATCTAACTCAACTTCTTCTTTGGCTAGGCGATCAATTGCTTTATTAACACCATCTTGACGCTTCCAAGATTTTTTCTGATAATGTCCAGCTAATCTATCAGCAGCAGTCTTCATATCTGGTTTTCTTGATTTATTAGACTGCGCTTCGAAATCTTTTGCTATTTTTTGATTCATACGAGAATCATGCGTTGCCTTCTTAGCATAAGAAGCAAGAGTAGATTTATTCAACTCATCTATTTCTTCAACTTCTTCATCTACCATTCCAGTGCGACGCTTCTCGCCTTCGATGTATGAGTGTAAAGATTCAACTTCACTCATCACTTTAGAAAGTTTATTCTGATACCATTCTTCAACTTCACCACCCATATCAATGTACTCTAGAATTTCTTCTGCAGCATATTTGATAAAGTGTAGTTGAGTCTGAGCCATTTCCATTTTCTCAGAAGTCTCATCTTCTTCCTTCATGACTTTCTTCATACCCATCTTGGCAAGATGTTTTGCAGTTGATGGACCAATACCGAATTTACCTGGAACTGCAGAAGGATTCTTCTTTGGTTTGTCAGGAGTAAATGGAAGATCGTCTTCTTTCTTCTTGTCAGTTTCTTCTTTAGTTAAACGATTAACTGCTTTGTTGATACCGTGCATACGCTTAACTGCTTTCTTAACATCTGGCTTCGCATCTTCATAATCTGATTTCATATGCTTGTCTGCAGTTTTTGCATCCATACCACGGCTGATGTTATGTGCATAGTCAGCACCAGCCAATGTTTTCTTGTGGGTAGCATCAGCAGTTCTGTTAGCCATATCAACAGATGCCTTTGAAACATATGAACCTAGAGTCTTCTTGGAAATCTCATCAATTGATTCAACTTCTTCATTAGTTGGATGACCAACACGACCTTTTTTAGTAGCCATGTATTCTTTATACTCTTTAGTTCCTTTGATATATTTTCTATCTGGAACTGGAGCAACAGGTGCTTGCTCTTTCATTTCTTCTTTGTCATCTTTCTTTTCAGAGTTATCAAAAACAATTTCTTTGTGAGATTTGCGACCAGATGGACCAACTTTATAGTCAGAACGTGCCATGCGATCTGCAGCTTCATCGATCTCTGCTTCTTCTTTTAGATCAGAGTGTTTAACTTTAGTAGCACCACCATTGTTAGCACCTTGGAAATGAACTTCATCACCTTTGCGGCGAGCAGTCCAATGCTTTCCATCTTCAGTCTTAAACTTGTGCTCTTGTTCGTCTTTCAATTTAGCAATTGCTTTGTGATGTTCTGGATGCAAAGGAATAGAAAAGTCTGCGCCATGGTGAACAGTTTTCATAGTTCCCCAAGAATACTTCTTGGTTTCTACTTTTGCTTCAGTTAGCTCTTCTGATTCTTCTTTTCTTAGAAGTTTAAAGTCATTAGCATCGATTTTACCATTCTTGTTTTTATCGATCTTATGCTGCTTACCTTTAAGTGCTTCTAAAAATTGTGTATAAGATTTCATAAACTGTCTCCGTTTTATTCTTATTATTTATTCTTAACTGCCAACTAGACTTTCATTGTCGTAAATTGAGAACTGCGGTGTTTCTACTTTAGAGTCCCAACCATGTTTACGTAATTTAACAATACAATGTCCTGGTCCATCGAAAGTGAAACGTAGATCTCTATTAGCATAAATTCGATCAACAAATCCATGATGATCGAATTCATATTGCCCACCATTTATTAGATAATAGTGACTGTGAACAGTCCCTGCACCAGCATCTAAAATACGAGTAATGTCAAGTTGTTTGTCTTTCTTAAGACCCCACCAGATGGCAGCAATGAATGCATGGGATCCAGCATATTGTGCAAAATGTCCATCTGTTTCTGGCGCATCATTTGTACCAGTAACATAAACTTGAGTTGGTGTTGTCAACCAAGTGCTTAGACTTAGATCTATAGATTCACCAGCAGACTCAGTAGTATATACTTTAATTACTGCTTCTGTCTCTGTGTTTTTTAGTACATGTATTTTAGACATTTAAATCACCATGCCTTACAAGACCAATATCTGGGAGTGGTTTTATCTTTAGCAGTATCGCAGTTGTGTCGTGCACGGAAAGACTTACGACGACCAGGAATATGTTTCTTGATAGTCATATTCTTATCGCCAAAGTTAACCTTAACAACATTACCATTTGCATTCTTAACAAAAACTTTAGACTTCTTTACATCACCAGCCATAGGTTTATTAAGAGGAACTTCTCTTCCTTGATATTCTGCTTCGGCGAGCCACTCTTTAAAACGCAACATTGCCAGACCCCTTTGTCATTTTAGTATGAGACAATCTAGACTTCTCGATTTTTCTAACTCTTGGAGCAAGTCTCATTGCTAAACGATTAATAATTTGTTTTCTATTTTGAATAACTTTTTCAACTCTTTCTTTTTCAGCCACAGAGATTTTGCTTGGATCACGACCACGTAATAGACGCTTCTTCATAAGTTTAACTGCTAAACGACGTGAACGCTTATTAACTGTCTTTGTGTTTGAGTAACGCTTTAATGCAATTTTAGTTGCACGTTCACGTTTTGCTTTGGTGCGACGAATACGGAACTTTGCCTTCATTCGTTCGATGCGAGAAAGAACTTCCATCAATGCTTCTTCGTCTAATTCTTTTTCTTCTTCATCTTCTGGCAGTTCTTCGCCAGTTTCATCATCAACAACAGTTAGTTCATCTTCATCATATAGATCGTAGATGTCATCGTCACTAATGTGATTCATAAAGTGATCGAGTTCTTCTTCTGAAGGTTCTTCATCTGCGAAAATATGTTCTTCCCATTTCTCTTCATAGTCTTCTATGTCAATTGCATTTTCTTCTTTAACTGGTACACAATTGGGAACTTTCTTACCATTCTTCATTTTCATACCAACAGCAGTATAACCTTTCCAGCAAGCATCTTTTAGATCACCAGTTGGTTCTTTGATTTCTTCTGCCATTTTCTTTGCCATAGCATCAGATTCTTTCTGACCCTTCTCATATGCTTTCTTGACGAAACGATGTCCTTGATCATCTTTACCTTTTGCGAAAGCAACATCTCTTGCTTTTTTAACTAGATCAGATGACACTTCATCAATCTGTTCTTTATTTACAGATTCTGCAACAGAACTTTGCATTTTACTAATAAAACTTTGTGCTAGTTTCTTTTGTTTCTTTGTGTGCTCTGGATTAGTTACAATATGTTGTGCAGTATTTTCATGTCCAGCTTCATCTTCATAAGCTGACATATCGATATGTGGAATTTTATGTTGCTCACCTAAATGATATTTTACTTTACGACGACGCAAATTATCCTGTTTGTTTACACCAACTAAAGTATGCCCCACCTCTGACGGATCAATTACATTGATCTCGTGTTCGTAGTCATGATCAGATTCATTATCTTTTTTATCATCATTATTTGGTTCTTCATGTTCTTGAACTTTTTGTAATTTCTTAAAGTCATTAAAACGAAGAATGTCTTTGGCAAAATTATATTTTGATTTTTTATTTACTACTGGAGAGTCAGTTGTGACAGAGATCTTATCTGTACCATTTGGTTGTGTCACAGCTTCTTTTAATTTTGTTGGCTTCAATGTAGCATCATACTGAATACCTTGTTCAGTTGCCAAGTTTAACATTTTATCAAGAATTGCTAGTGCTTCTGGGTTCAATGATTTAGTGCGCACACGACGTAAAGCCTGATTTATAAGCATGTCAGGATTTGATGATGTCTCTGCATTTTCAACACCAAGCATAGTCGCAATAATACGAGCGACCTTTAGTTTGTCATTCGGTTTTAATGTCTTGTCGGTTAGTGCTTCGTTCATATCTTTTTCTTCCGTTGGTTGCACATCATGAATCCATTTGGAAACTAATGCTCCAGTTTGTTCTTTTAGTAATAAATGATTTGAACCACGCTTAACAATTGTAAACTTTTCACCATCTGATTCTACAATATCACCTTCGTTAAAAATCTCTCCACGAAAGTATTTTTCACGAAGATCGTCTTTTACTAAAACAATCTGTTCTTTAATTGATTCAAGTCCCATACCCTCACGAATATCATTCATCAATCTTTTACCATCAATATCACGGACAGTAGATGGTAATCCCTTTTTGAATTCTGAATAATTACCTTTCACTGCAAGCGCACGCATTTTAGAAGCAGACATTCCAGAAGCATCATCAGCATCTGGATCTCTCTCTCCTGCAGAGATAACTTCGATTGTGTCAAAGTTAAACTCTTTGCCATTATAGGTGTTTAGCAATCTTTTAAATTCTGGAACACGATCGCTACCAGCAACCATAACGATATTCTTGTAACGCTTATTTAATTCTTTTGCTGCTTCTATGAAAGTACGAACATGTTCGTTTGCCGCAGCAAACTTAGTATTTCTGAACATAAGGTTTAAATACTTAACCTTTTTATCCACAGTTAGTGGATTCTTTTTAGAATCTTGGGATCTGGATGCGTAGATTACGTGGTCAGCATTTTTCTGCTGAGCCAGTTTTTTGACAGCTTTGACAAGCAATTCGTGACCAATCGTCGGAGGATTAAATCTTCCGAACGCAAATACTACAGTCTTAGAGGGTAACTCTTTAATTAGTTGTCTATAATCTTTCATTTGATCCATCAATCTAAAATAGTGCCTATTATTTAGGACTTTTGAAACTTACGCTAGGCTTAGCATTGCCTCCGCTGCAGCGCAAATCCAACGACAAGCGACTTCATCGGAAGCCAATTCTTGTTGTGCTCTTACTGAAGCGACCTCACTAACCAAGAATTCGTATTCTTCTCTAGAAAGATCCCCTTTAGCATAATCTTCTCTAAAAGCAACTAGATCTGCAGCTAACTTTCCTGCTGGACCTTCTTGTCCAGCCATTTCTCTTAATTCATTGAATAAATTCATCTTCCTCTCCATGCGTCTGCTACAGTGTCAACTCTGACACGATTGATTTTAAGAACTGACTCACAAAACTTTTCATTACTAGATGCATTGGCTTTCTTTAAAGCAGACTCTAATTCTTCGATGGCTTTCGCCTGTGGGTCTTTTCTAAGAGAAGCATAAATCTTTAGTTGCTCTACTTTACCAAGTAATTTATTCCAATCTTTATCTTGACAATTTGTCTTATCAATGGCAACCTTAACCTGAACTAGATTATCAAACAGTGCACCATCGTGTGGAATTGGTAGGATGAAAGAACATCCAGTTAATAGAACAGAAAATGCTACAGCAAATAATTTCATCGTTGCCATCCTTTTATAATATCTGGTGAGAAGTTAGACTTACTAAACTCGAGGCGATCGACAATCTTCACAGCACCACCAGTTAAGTGGTCAATTGCCACAAATCCTTCCACACCAGTAACTTTGTATCCATTAGTAGTGCGTAGGAATGTATTGATGTGTCCTGCTTCATTCATCTTATCGACAATCATCTGTTTTGCTGCAGCAAGAAGATTTACCAGATCAAAGATCTTAATAATTTCTGTTTGGTCATGGTCAGTGAAGAACTTCAGAACACGTTTACGTTTTTTGTCTTTTCCTGCTTTACCTTTTTCAGTCTTTAGTTTATCAATCTCTGCCTGATACTTATCATGGATATAGTTAAATAATCCAACCACATGAGCATGAGTATTGGTAACTTGTAGTCCCTGACGAACTTTAGAGTTGTTATAGGTATTTACTGCAGCATTTAACTCTTCATCATCTTTAATAGCGTTTAGAGTTGCTGCAGGGATTGACTGGAAAATCTTTCCAGCGTTTGATAGGATATTGGTCAGCTGAATAGTTTCTGCTGCAGTGAAAGTGGCAGTGCCAGAATAATCTTTGTAGTTTGCATCATCCATCCAGACAGAAGGAACTTTTGCCATGTGTGAAACAATAGACTGCCCGAATGATGCTTTCATTTCTTCGAAGGAACTACCAGTGTATGTTGTATGCCATACCACGCCAATCTTTGCTTTCATAATTTGAGCAGCAAGTGGACTGTTTAGTGGAACTGCATACACGATAGTGTTTGGATGGAATGTCACATATTTAACTCCATCGATAGTGACGACTTGTTTGTCGTCAGTGAACATCAGGTCACCCTGATAAACTCCAGACTTGATTCCGAGTTTTTTGAACTCAGCGAGTGCCACTTTAAGTTTGGCAGCAAGATCACCTTGCGTGTCTGCATCAATCTCTGCTGGAGTTTTATAGACTTTGGGATTCTTATTGAAAACACCTTTCTTTGCTACAAAGAACTTGCCATCTGTTGGATCGATTCCAGCAAACACGGCAGGTGCACCATCCCATTTTACTGTTGCGGTAATTTTGTTTGTCGCATTACCAGCGAGCATATCACGTAGGTCACGTAGAAAATTGATAGCCTTGCGTGTGCCATCTACACCACCATCGAATACCAAATCTTCCACATGGGTCATATGGGTATTCTTTTGTTCAACGATAAAACTCTTTAGACTCTTCATTTTTCTACTATTATTATACCCTAAGTTGCAATAAAAGACAACAATACCCCTACAGATTTGAGGGGATTATAACCCCTGTATTACCAAGGGTCTCCAGAGAGTTTTACGGAGGAAGCCATCTTTTCTGACTCGAATTTAAATCGAATCTTCATAATCTTTTTTTCCCCTGCCTTTACTCCAATGGATTCGTTACCGACTTTTTCTAAAGTGATAGGATATTTTCCGAGTGCTTCAAGTTTCTCGTTCTTCACTGGATCCATCACTGTAGCTTTATATGGTGGTTTATTACCTTGTCCTGTTACTTTGATATATGGTGGTCGTAGAATTTCTGCGTCCATCCAATCTGATAACAGATACTTCATTAATTCTTTTTGATTCATTTTATTGATGCGAACAAATAATTCATCACGCATTGCTGCTAAAATCTGCACACCAATTTTTTCAGTTTCTACTTTAACTTTTGGATTAGCACGAATGTATAATTTACGTTCCGTGGCACCAACTGGTAGATTAAATTTCTTTATTGTTTGATCTAGTTGATTTTTATATTCATCAGCTAATGTAATATTTAAACTTCTATCAACTGTACCAATACCTGGATTCTTAAAACCAATATCTCCAGATCCTTGCGTTGCTTTGGCAGACAATCCAAGTAAACCTTTAGATGGACCATCTGAAAATTTAACTAATATATCAGTAGGGTTTTTTCTTTGATCAA
>OGWI01000103.1_pt1 | contig 10520 bp, 18 predicted proteins | sample 1576021 | NCBI WGS metagenome assembly OGWI01 (sample SAMN07581557, study PRJEB24739) | freshwater metagenome | place: Singapore | collected 2015-04
GTTTCCCAGTCACGATATAAATGAAATGTGGATCTTATGGCCCGAAGTGCGGCCTGGCAAGACCATTCTGACCAACGGTAATCCTGCCGAAATCCTGCAGCCGTTTAAGTTCGGCAACACCGATCCTGGCAATCTGCAGACCGCTGGTGAATTTATGAAGATGATGCTGATGGCTACTGGCACAGTGGACTCTTCAAATCTGTCTGCTCCGAACACGAATGAAGGTGCTGGCCTTTCTGCATCACTGTCCAACATCATCAAGAAGAACAAGCGCACTCTGGTGAACTTCCAAGAGCAGTTCTTAGTGCCTTTTGTGACCAAGGCTGCCTATCGGTTTATGCAGTTTGATTCAAAGTCTACGTCCTCAGCATCAATGGTGTTGTCGGCATCAATCTTTGTATCGCCAACGCCAGAAATGTTAATCACTATGCCTGACTTCCCAGGCTCCTTGCTTTTTTCAAAGTAGGACAGGGGTAACAGGCGATCGGCACACATCTTCAACATTGCTGCCTGATCCTTATCGGTAGGATCCAAGGCTTTATTAATAATTGTCTCAATGATGTGGTCACCTTTGGTGGTGAGCAATCGCGCATGGAACTCGCGTATCCTTGCTGCTTCACCAGGCGGTCTGCCACGAAGTTCTCTTTTCTTCTTCGCTTCAATGGCTGACTTTTTAGGACGGCCAGCACCTTTCGGATTCTTAGTCTTCACAGGCACAGAGGCCGGTGACACCGAAGATAGCACATCAGCGGAAGAAGACACAAGAACCTTATCTTGGTCTTTTGTTTCCAATTTCACATCCTTTTTTATGCACAAATCCTATCTATATAGTGTGCACTGCTTAACAACGTCGGGGTAACTTAGAGGGGAGGTTTTTATCTATAACCTCCCTCGCTATTGTCGCTTATGCTTGCAATATAGAGAGACTATAGCATATTTTTAAGAGACTTGCCACTGTTGTAGGTACTGCTCATTGTCAATAGCAATCTTATGCCTGCGTTGGCCTATCGCAATGCACAGATTCCAATGCTAATTTCATTGATCTATATCAGCCTATGCCGTAGATAGCGCAACTATTTGATATTAAATAGGTTTCTTTATTGTCACTTTGGTGGGAATTCTGACCTATTTAGTGCTATTTTGCTCTTTTTTGTGGCTGTGGTGATGCAACAATTTATCAACAACATCACTGACCCCTCCCCCGCCTATGTTAGTTAGCACTTACTAGCACATCAGAGACTTTATTGCAGTGCAGCAAGTTAGTTAGTGCTTACTTCGTTGGTCTGTGATGTTGCAGTGCACAAGAATATGTGGTGATGTTGCACCACTATAGTGCATCCTAGTGCACTGTAGACTATGCACCAACGCAGTGCATCATAGTCCAATACTATCAGCCCAGGCCTGCATCATAGCCTAAAACAATTTCATATCGTGGAATAGAAATAAACTGATTAGAATCAAATACTTAGCGCATTTGTGGTGCAGTGCAGCACAGAATGGCACGATTCTTCCCTGTATATATATGAGAGCACCAGAAAAATGTCGCACTAGTGCGCTCAAGTATTATTAGCAAGGCTGCAGTACAATTTAATTTAACAACTACTAGAGGAATCACTACCATGCAAAAAGAGTTACTGACAATCGATAGCAATGCGAAAACCGTTAAGGGGCAAAAATACGGCTTTATGACCGGCATTCTATACATGGCACCGGCTGATATCTCTGGCCGTAATCTGTGTTCCATGGCCGAATTAGCAGGCTGCAAGGCCGCTTGCCTGTACACTGCAGGCCGCGGCGCTATGTCATCGGTCCAAGTCGCGCGTATTAAACGCGCAAAGGCGTTTTTTGAGAATCGTGAAGCATTTATGGCCGTCATCGTGAAAGATATACAGCGCCTGGTAAAAAGCGCTGCAAAAAAGAAAATGATTCCGTTAGTACGCCTGAACGGTACTAGCGATATTCGCTGGGAATCTGTGCAGGTAACGCACAAAGGTGTAACGTACCGTAACGTTATGGAAATATTCCCGAATGTACAGTTTTATGATTACACCAAAATTGCTAATCGCCGCGACATTCCGGAAAATTATGACCTTACATTTTCGTATTCCGGCGCGATTGCATTCCAGCCGTATGTTAAAAAGGCGATAGAATCGGGAATGCGGATTGCAGCCGTATTCCGTAATAGGGACGATATTCCGGCCAAATTTATGGGCATGGATTGTATTGACGGCGATAATTCCGATATTCGGCATATTGAGCCCAAAGGCGTTATTGTCGCGCTGTACGCCAAGGGTCAGGCGAAAAAGGATAATTCCGGTTTTGTGATCGATTCCAATAAAAAAGTTATTCCTCTAATGTTAGCAGCCTAAAATTTTCAATTCTAAGGGGATTAAAATGCTTACACCGTACACCGATCGTCAAAAAGCAATGATCATTAATAACGTACTCAAGGCCGTTAAAGATCCGGCCAAGTTATCAAAGCAAGGGTATAAATATCTCTACCTTTGCAGCGGGTTTATAGCCCATTATGATCATTCGGGGTTTATATCGTATTATATGCAGAACGATCTCAAGGCCGATATTTTACGGTTCCGTGATTCTAATCGGTGGGCTAATTTTACGCCTGCGGATCGTGATTATCAGTACTATCAAAGCAAGGCCGATATTTATCAATCAATTGTCAATAAACTTAGCAAAGGGGAATAAAATGGCATATGCATCACTACGCGAGAGAATTAGCGCCGAAAAGGCGATTAGATTGCATCGCTATCAGGAATTCCAGGATATCGTGGACAAGGCGTACCAGGCCGGCATAGAGGCCGGAAAGAATGCCGCGCCGGTTCCAATGTACGTCATCGAAAATGGAATCCCGATCGACAGAATCGATGACGGCGCTTGTGGGTTCGCGTGGGTTACTGTGCGGCCTGCTAATTCCTCGTTTAGCATATGGGCCAAAAAACAAGGCATTATGAGGCCAATGTACGGCGGCGGGGTAACGTACTGGGTCAGTCAATTCGGCCAGTCAGTGGACCGAAAAGCGGCCTTTGCGGCGGCCTATGCTAAAGTACTGCGAGAGCATGGAATCAAGGCGGAGGCCGGCGATAGATTAGACTAATCAGTATTATCTCATAGGCGCTTGCATTGCAGGCGCTTATGGGGCTAATATTGGCCTTACAATCGGAGAATGCTATTATGGACTTAATCAGCATCGCAGTATTAATATCGGCTTTGGCGGCAGTGGCCGTCATTATGGAACCCTGGAACCTGGATTAGACTATGAGATTCTATAACGGCTGGAAATTCGCCCACGATGGCATTAACTACACCATTGATGGATCGATTAAACTCAGAGGAAATCAGTATTATTTGCTGATGCGTGACGATGGCACTCGCTCAAGTATTCATCGGCAAGTGCTATTGAAGTGGTTCAACGAAAAGAGGATTGCATTTATATGAACGCACTAGATCAAGTCGCAGTAAAAGCAAGCGCAGTCGCTAAAGATATGCTTCGATTAACGCCTTTTGAACTGGGCTATCTTGCCGGCGTGTTGGCAGAGAATCATCCCGCACTTGCGCAACAATTTGGAATCGCTATAAAACTCAACTTGGAGGAAATATATGATAAAAAATTCCCTATCGCTTAAAAATGTAGAATTTGACGGGATTGATCGATCAGACTATCCTGACTTTTGCGATGCCTTTATTACCTACGCAGAACACGCAGATGGCACGCCATTGACGGAGCAGGAATTGGAAGATATACCGTCAGAGACTGTTCATTATCTGTTATGGGATCGTTTACACTAAAAAGAGGAAAGCATGAAACAACCGATAGAGCAGAAAAAAGAGACCGATGTCATGGAAACATGGCGAAGGCATGGATTCGTGCCGCCGTCAGAGACTAAGGTAGATTTTAAGGACTGCCTTGCTATATTGGACAGTCTCACTATCAGAAAAAAGAAAGGACAGAACAATGCGCTGCCGAGCCTGTAACGAACTAATGTCCGACTATGACGCTTCTGTCCGGTCAATCTATACCAGAGAATACATCGGACTATGTAAACACTGCCTAGGAACGATTAAAACCGATGTTGTAGCCGTTGGCAACATTGGGTTGATGTCCGACCTAGACCAAGTGGACGAAGCCGACACAGAGGAAATTAACGGCCTTGCTGACGATTTCCCTGAAGATGACTACTACAAAGACCTATGGCAAGACCGTTAGCATAGTTGGCACGATTCTTGCTAATAATGCTATAGAGACTCTATAGAGCACTATAGTGCTAATGATTTATATTTATAATTATTCTTTTATCAATGTTGTATCAATGAATAGGGGTGCTCTGATGGAAAACGATGACTTAGAACGAATTTATTGGTTCACAGTCCAAGATTGTGCCAGACTATTGACGGATACGGACACACCTTTGGATGTGTTCCTTTCAGATGTGTTCGACAGTGTGGTGTCCCTAAATAGCACTGATCCGGTGGCATTGGATCTGCTAACATTACTTGACCAAATCAGTCAACAAAGAGAGATAAACAATGCAAACCAGATCGCAAGCGAAGTTTTTAAGGCATGAATCCTGTGATGCGTGTGGCTCCAGCGATGCTAAGGCGATATATTCGGATGGCTCCAGTTATTGCTTTGCGTGCCAGACCGCAATACGAGCCGATAGCGCCGTTATCTCCAATTCTGGAGGCAAGGTATTACCTATGACACACAAAGCCGTTACAGAGCAAATTAGAGGCATTACTGGGCAGTTTCTATCGATACCTGATCGTGGTATCACTAAGGCTACCTGCGAAGCCTACGGTGTGAAGCAGTCGGACACTGAGCACTACTATCCTTACACCGACTCCAAAGGCAACGAAGTGGCCTACAAGGTCAGGACGGTGGCAGACAAGGCTTTTCGCAGTCAAGGCAACATCAAGGATGCTATCTTGTTCGGACAGGCTATGTGGAACAGTGGCGGCAAGTATGTCACGATTGTGGAAGGCGAATTAGATGCATTGGCGGCTTATCAGATGATGGGTTCAAAGTATCCGGTTGTGTCGATCAAAAATGGCGCACAGTCAGCCGTCAAAGACTGTCAGGCACAGTATGAGTGGCTTGACAGTTATGACACGATTGTGATCGCCTTTGACGCTGATGAACCTGGCAGAGAGGCGGCATCGAAGGTCGCTGAATTGTTCGGTAGCAAAGTCAAGATCGTGAAGTATGGCAATGGCTACAAAGATGCCTGCGACTATCTCAAGGAAAATAAGAGCGCCGACTTTGTGAAGGCATGGTGGGCAGCGGAACAGTATGTCCCTGATGGCATCGTGGCTGGCTCTGATCTGTTCGAGTTGGTCATGCAGCCGCTACAGAAGGCACAGGCGCACTATCCCTATGCCGGATTAAATGGCATGACAGGCGGTATCCGTCAGCAGGAAATGGTTGTGGTGACGGCAGGATCGGGGCTTGGCAAATCACAGTTTATGCGTGAAGTGATATGGCAATTGCTCTGCGAGACACAGGACAACATAGGCATTATGTTCTTGGAAGAATCAGTCAAGCGCACCGCATTGTCGCTGATGTCGCTGGCGATCAACAAACCATTACACTTGGCAGAGGTGGAAGCAGATGATAGAGAGAAAAAAGAGGCTTTTGATAAAACTCTTGGATCAGGCCGGTTATTCTTTTTTGATTGTTTCGGCTCTACTGCTATTGATAATATTATCAATCGGGTTCGTTACTTCGCTCGTGGCCTTGATTGCAAGTATATTCTCCTAGACCATGTTTCAATCGTGGTATCGGCACAGGATCACGGCGATGAGAGAAAAGCGATTGACGAGATCATGACAAAGTTGCGGATGATCGTGCAGGAAACTGGGATTAGTCTGTTTGTGGTGTCCCACTTAAAGCGTCCCGATGGTGGCAAAGGCCATGAGGAAGGCGCGGCCACTAGTCTGTCCCAATTAAGGGGTTCAGGAAGTATTGGACAATTGGCTGATATGGTGCTAGGATTGGAAAGATCAGCACAGCATGAGGATCCAATTGAGCGCAACACCACTCGCGTCCGCGTCATCAAGAACCGCTATTCTGGAGAAACTGGTAAAGCCTGTGCCGTTCTCTATGATAAGTTCACAGGCCGTATGACTGAGATCAATGAGGCATCGCTATGACACAATCAGAATTAGACTTTAGTGTTCCAGTTCATCGAGTTATTCGCAAAGGCGCTGCAGACACCAGCGTTGAAGCAGCATTGAGCACTGATCTGAGGGCCAATCAAGAACTAGTCTATTTTGCAATTCAAAGTTTCGGGGAGAAAGGATGCATCTCCGATGATGTTTTAGCATACTTGCATCCGAGGCCGTATGGCAGCATTACAAGTCAGTATGGGTTTCTGATTGAGAAAGGCTACGTTGAACTCACAGGTGAGCGTAGGCCAGGAAAGTCAGGTAAAAATCAACGAGTGATGAGGGCTAAAATATGACATCAGCAACACTACTAGGAATCTTTGCATTTGTTTCATCAATCCTGAAAGGCTTAAAATGAGAGACTATTATCGAGACGATTGGAACGACGCAGACCAGCAGATGGTTCACCCCGATGAGATGCAGCACGCAGAAGAAGTCATCAGCGAGTTAAACGAGATCATCGCAGACCAGCGTGATGAGTTAGTTGACCTTGTGCACTTCATCAAACGGTTTAATCATCCAGAGGAATTTGGACACCTGCTCGATGCAGATGCTAAACAGGCAGTAGTGAAGATACTATCAATCTATCAGGAGTATGCTAAATGAATAAGTTAGAAATCGAAGTTCACAACTATGTTGGCTTTACCAATGAAGGCTACGTTGAGCACGCCATGTTCATCGGTAACAGCGACTTCCCAGACCTTCAAAAGGTTGTCAAACTAGAAGATATGGTGCTAGAATTTATTGAGATGCGTCAGGTCAACGGCAAGATTGCTGACTACCATGCACGCGAGAAGACTAACCTGATGATGGCCTTGGAAGACTGTCTCGCACTGCTAAAGCAAGCATGAGTGCTTGGCTGATTATCGTCACTGGCCTCATATACGCCTACATCGCGGTGGAGCAAGGCATCAAAGGCAACACTGCGATGTTGATCGTATATGGTGGGTACAGTGTATCCAACATCGGACTTTATTGGATGGCGACAAAATGATTACATTCTTATGGCTTATGTTAGCAACAATGTTATTCGCACTCTGGAGGTCTTATGGTGAAGGTTAGTGGTGTCCCCTATGAAGTTAATTTTCCGCATGGTTTAGATGAAGCAGCCATCATCAGCGAGTTAGAGCGTGAGAATGCTATGATGCGAGCACGGATGGAGCGACTGGAAGATGAAGCCAGGACCGCCAACGAGTTAGCGAACCGTCTGAACATTCAATTGCTGAACCTGCAGAACAGCCTCAAGGACGATTTGAAGTGACACCTTGTAAGCATATTTGCAAGTTAGACGAAAACAACTGGTACTGCACAACTTGCTTCAGAACTGTGAAAGAAATCGCTAATTGGACTTTTTACACAGATGAGCAAAAGTGTGGTATCATGCACGAACTAGATCTTAGAAAGGCAGAATATGCGTCCGATAAGCGTATCAGCGGTGGAAAATAGAAATGGTGTGTTGACTTTGTATGTTATGATGGATGACGGAACAATCTTAAAGAAGAGCGAAGATGATGCAATATGGACGGAAATCGATGCTGTTCCTGGACATAGAGACGAACAGCCAAGCGAGCCAAATCTGGCTAGTAGTAACAAAGGACGCAAAAAGCGGGGAAGTTAAATGTCATCGCAAGGCAGACACTTTATTAAAAATGTTAGAGGACAAGCCGTTGTTAGTGGCGCACAACGGAATCGGATTCGACTACCCAATCTTGAACAGGCTATGGAATACGAAGATAGTTCCGTCGATGTGCATCGATACCCTGGTCATGTCAAGGCTGATGAACCCAAACCGCGACGGAGGCCACAGCCTAAGAGAGTGGGCAACGAAGTTAGGAACAGAAAAGATTGACTTCACAGACTTTGATGCCGGCTGGTCTGAGGAAATGCAGACCTACTGCATCAGAGATGTTGATGTGCTGGAGAAGGTTTATTATCGTTTACTACAGGAGCAAAAACAATATGGTTTCTCGGACGAAAGCATCAAACTCGAACACGAAGTCGCAATCATCATTGCCAAGCAAGAGCGAAATGGTTTTAAATTCGATCTGCCTTCGGCTATGGTCCTTCTGGCAGGACTTAAAGATAAAATGGGCACAATTGAGGCATCCCTACAGTGTATCTTTCCTCCAATCATCACCGAGCGAATTAGTGAGAAAACAGGAAAAAGACTCAAGGACGATGTCGAAGTCTTTAACCCAGGCTCGCGGCAGCAAATCGCCAAGCGCCTCAAAGAAAAAGGCTGGACCCCAAAAAAGTTCACCGAAAAAGGCCAAGCGATAGTCGATGAACGAGTTCTTGCTGATGTTGATATTCCAGAAGCAAAGGCAATTGCAGAATACTTACTCATACAGAAACGGGTGGCTCAGATTGAATCCTGGATTAATGCTACAACAGAGGACGGACGGATTCACGGTAAGGTCATTACCAACGGCGCAGTTACGGGACGGGCAACACACCATTCTCCAAATCTAGCACAAGTTCCAAATACTGGTTCTGATTATGGAAAAGAGTGCAGAGAATTGTTTGTTGCAGAAAAAGGACATCTAATTGTTGGGTGTGATTTGTCTGGAATTGAGTTGCGTTGTTTGGCACACTATATGCAAGATAAAGAATACATTGAGGAATTGTTAAATGGAGACATTCATACAAGAAACCAAAAAGCAGCAAATCTGCCGTCTCGTAACATTGCAAAGACGTTCTGTTATAGCATCTTGTATGGCGCTGGGGCAAGCAAAGTCGCTTCAATTATTGGCGGTACAGTCAAAGACGGCCAAAAAGCCATTGATCTTTTTCTACATAACACTCCGGCGTTACAACGCCTTAAAACCAAGGTTGAACGGCTTGCAGAAAAGGGGCTATTACCTGCTATTGATGGAAGAAAAATATGGGTCCGTTCACAACACGCAGCGCTCAACTCATTACTTCAATCTGCAGGTGCGATCATATCTAAACAGTGGCTTATTCAGATCCAAAAAAATATGCGGATTGCTGGAATTCCTTACAAACAAATCGCCTGGGTCCATGATGAAGTTGAGGTGGAAGTTCCTGAGCTCTAGACCAGAGGGTGCAGGTGGATCAGGTGGTGTTAATGTTCTGGTGTATATGTTGGATTCGGTAGCGGTAGCGGTGGTGTGGGTGGTTCTGGTGGTCTTCCGAATGGAAATAGTGGTAGTAACGGCGGTGTACCTAACGGTACATCTACTGCCGGTATACCTGGAGCAGGTGGTGTAAGTTTGAGCTCTAGACCAGAGGGTGCAGGTGGATCAGGTGGTGTTAATGTCCCCAATAATACTGGGCGTGGCAACAAAGGACATGATGGTATTATAACAATAACATATCTTAAATCTGTGACAGTTCTTGCGTCACCATTACCGGAATCAACAGTGTTCCTCGACAGGGTAGGTCAACAGACATGGACTGTACCCCAGGGTGTAAATAGTATTACAGTTACTCTTATAGGTGGTGGCGGTGGTGGCGGTGGAGCTTATTGGTCTGGAGGAGATTCTAGATATCAATACCCTGTGCAACATGGTGGTAGAGGCGGTAGGGGTGGTTCTGATAGAGTAACGCTTTCAGTCACACCTGGTCAGACATTTAATTTAATAATAGGTGATGGTGGGATTGCTGGTGCTTCTCCGTTTGATGGTGTAGGTAATCGAGGTCCTCAAGCAGGTGGAAACGGTGGTGATACGATATTTGGTACAATAACTGTAACCGGCGGTAAGGGCGGTGGTCCTGGTACAAGAGCATATACCGGTGCAGATGGGTCACCGAAAAATGACGATGCTTACAATATAGGTGAAACTAAAACTATAACACGCACAAGACCACGCCAAATACGAAAATTTGGTTTAACGTACCAACTTGCGTATGGCAGTGGCGGTAGCGGTGGTGATAGCGGTGCCTTTGCCGGTGGAGGTCCTGGTGCACCAGGTGTCAGTGGGGCAATTAAAATTAATTATACACCATCTAGGCCGACTACCTCGTATAGTAATACTACATACGCATACACGCAATCGAGGACGATTAGTGCTGTACCTACATATGTAACTATTCTATCGTCTTTATCTTCCGTGGATTATGATATGGTGCTACAGACTTCAGATATAACATATAGCGTGTATGATCCTGTTACGCAATTTAAGTGGCATACATTATCTGATTTTTCGAATAGTAATCAATTTCTCGCACTTTCAACAACACAGTATAAGACTTTAGACAGAATTCAAGCAACAGCTGGCGTAATCAATGATACTCTATCACCGGATCAATACATTGTATTTGCTTCAACAGGTACAGATTTGCTTGTATTATCTGGTGATACAAATTTACAAAAT